>Ga0114964_10000454_pt1 | contig 31806 bp, 49 predicted proteins | sample C_131016_MF_Meta_FD_92638 | JGI IMG/M metagenome (GOLD analysis project Ga0114964, IMG submission 92638) | Freshwater microbial communities from Lake Croche, Canada to study carbon cycling - C_131016_MF_MetaG | ecosystem: Environmental > Aquatic > Freshwater > Lake | place: Lake Croche, Canada...
ATGGTTAAGACCTTCGGTGTTTTTTCGCGTAAAATCACTAAACGTTGACTGACGCTATGGGACGCCGACCAAACACCGCAATCCTTGCCCAAATCGCCGCTACCGGAGTGAGTAACCGACAAGCGCGACGACAGCTAGAAAAAGCCACCGGCCCAGCGGTCACCAAGGCGATCAAGGTGGTGGAGGGGATCGGTCTGGACGGAGAGATCGATCGGCTCGAGTCGTTGGCGGCGACCTTAGGTGAGGCCGCGAAGCAAGCGGTGGGGCCGGAGCGGTCGTCACTGATCGGCGACTACACCCGAGTCGTTGAATCGTTGCGCAAGATGAAGGGCGACCGCCCAGACATTAACGAAGCGGAGGGCAAAATGGTGCCGATAGACGAGGCGGACAAGATTCTAGCCGCCCGAGATAACGCCCTCATCCCACTACTCAAGGGCATGGCCAAGAGGCTGGCGCCGATCTGCGCCAACCGGCCGGCGTCCGAAGTGCAGACAGAGGTCGAAAATGAGGTGGGGCAGATCATGCGACAGGTAGAGGCGGCGCTGTGACCAAGGCGCAAACAAAACTCCGCAAAAACGAGAGGGCAAGGTGGCACTACGAAACACCGCCGAGCGTTATCGATTGGGCTGAGAAGCATATCCAATTAGACGCTAGGATCACCGCCCGCCCAGGGCTTTACTCAACCTCATATACGCCGTACGTGAGGGGCGTGCTCGAGGCGCTGGCCGATCCCGGCGTGCACACCGTGGCGCTGTGTTGGGGGTCGCAAACGGGTAAGACGCTTACCCTGGCGGTGTGGCTTGCGTACAGGATTGCGAACGATCCAGCGCCCGCCCTTCTGGTTATGCCTAACGCGGATCTAGCCCGCTCCTATTCCAAAACTCGGCTAGTGCCAATCTTTGAAAAGTGTAAGCCAGTAAAAGCGCTTTTTCCTTACGACAGCGACGACTTCGCCAATCTTGAAATGCAGTTCAGCACCTGCACTTTGAGTCTTACTGGCAGTAACAGTCCGGCCAATATTAGCAGCCGTCCTGTGTGCATTGCCGTTTTGGATGAATTGGATAAATTTGCACCGCCAACCGAGCGCGAGTCGTCGGCCGCGTCCCTTTGCCTTGAGCGTACGAAAGCTTTTCCCGCCCGTAAGCACGTCCTTACCAGTACGCCTACTTTAAGCACGGGCGATATCTGGCAGAACTATATGGCGGGGAGTCAGGAACTATTTCACGTCCCTTGCGCTAAGTGCGGAGAGTTTCAAGCGATGGAGTTTGGACGGGTGAAGTGGTCGGACGAAGCGAGGCAAGAGGACGGCAAGTGGGATCTAAAGAAAGTATCAGACACCGCCCACTACCACTGCACAAAGTGCGACTACGCATGGACCGAAGGGGATAGGCGTGCATCGATTGAAAAGGGTAAGTGGGTGGCGGGGAACGAGGGAGCGGAGCCAGGGCGAAGGTCGTTTCGATTGCCGTCTTGGATGTCGCCCACCGTAACCATCGCCGACTGTGCTAAGAAATTCCTAACCGAAAAACATTATCTGCACGGGTTGCAAGGATTCGTCAACGGATGGAGCGCAATGCCATGGGAAGACCAGTTCGACGACGACAAGAGCGTCGACGTGCCGGCGGGTGCCTTTGCCAAAAAGCAGGCATGGGAAGTGGAACATTTAAAATTGGCGGCCATAGACAGACAGATCGACGGCTACTGGTTTGTCGTGCGTGCCTTTGCAAGGGACGGATCGAGCCGCCTGATCGAGGAAGGGCACTGCCGAACCATCGAGGACATCGCCCACACGCTCACAGAGCTGGGCGTACAGCCAAAGTTTACCGCGATGGATAGCGGATATGAAACGCAGGACTCATATAGAATCTGCGCGAGGTACGGATTCAAAGCACTGAAGGGCGAGGACCGGCCGTGCTACTGGATTGAAACTCCAAAGGGCCGCATGAAGTCGGTGCATAGCGCAGAGCAGCCGACCGACGCCGGGTGCATGTTGTTACTTGTGAGCTCGCCGGCCTGCCAAGATCTCCTGGCATGGTTAAGGCGAGGGCAGGGGCCGCGGTGGGAAGTGGCACACGACGTAAGCCCAAACTACAAAGAGCATTTATCCAGCCACAAAAAGATCCACCGAGTTAATCGTAAGACAGGACGCGATCTTTACGAATGGGTGCGAATCAAAAGCAGGGCAGACCATTTATACGATTGTGAAACCTACCTCTCCGGCTTTGCCGTGTTTGGTAAAATTATTAAGCCCACAGGGTCAATGGATGTAGATTCGTTGACACCTTCAGTGGCTTAATGGCCGCCCTTTCCCGTCGTCTGATCCGGGCAGTCGCTACCGATTATTTGGCACAGGCCAGCGGGGTGACTGCGTCCGCCCTAGTGTCGCTCGCAGCGGACCGCAACACCGCCATGACGGGCGCCGCGTCCGGCCGAGCGCTTGTGGGATCTTCAGCCGGTGGCCAATCCGCCTCCTTTCAAATCGATCTCAAGCCCACCGACCGCGTCGAACTCTTCCAAAGCGCCATCGATTACCTCGGCGGCCGCACCCTCACTCGTACCGCAGCGGACTTCACGTTCGTGATTGATAGCTAATATGGCCAACGTCTCCCTAGTTCGTCGGTTAGGCGCAGGCATCAAAAGCTTCAGCGCAGGATTCGGCTCTGGCATCAGTACGTTTCAGCCTTACGAAGCGGCAGGATTCTCCCGCAAACGCCCAGTCATTTACGGTGCGCATGCGAGAGATTCGTCACTGGATTTAAGCGAATGGACAAGAACGGAACTTCTTAAACTTGCCCGCCACATGTACCGAAACGTCGGACTGATTAAAGGCGCCGTCGATTCAATCGCCGCCTACTCCATCGGCCCCGGCTTGCGCCCCCAGTATCGCGGGACAGATACAGAGTTTGGAAAGTTGGCCGAGCAGTACTGGCGGGACGTAGTGGCGCCTAACCCAGAAGTGACGGGACGGATGACCTGGACCGATCTCCTCTTGGCACTCAGCCGATCGATCGACGTGGACGGCGACGTGTTCGTAATAATGACCGACAAAGGAAAATTACAAGTCGTTGAAGGTCACAGAGTTTGCGAGGGTGATAACTACGAATCTACCGACGGCGTTTTCCTTGGCAAGATGGGTGAGCCCACCGCCTACCTTTTAGAACTCGGCGACACGTACCGAAAAATAAATTCCGATCTCGTAATTCATCTCATGGAAATGGAACGGCCAGACCAGATCCGTGGCGGATCTAATCTAGCCCGCGCACTCAATCACGTACGTGACCTAAAACTTTTGGGCGAGTTTGAAAAAGACGCGCTTAAGTTGCAGGGGTCGATCGCTGCCGTCATCACGTCCAGCGAAGGCGACGCCCTCGCTAGCAGTGGCGGATTCTTTGGAAACATTCAAGCCGCCGACACCGGCGATACCAGCATCGCCCGCGAACAGATCACCAGCTCCGCCACCATCCCGCGTCTCGCCCCTGGGGAAAAGATTGAGATGGTCGCACCTAACCGGCCCAACAACGGATTCGAGCCTTTCGCAAAATATCTAATCCGCGACGTCGCCATGGGCCTTGGTCTACCGATCGAGTTTGTTTACGATCCCGCCAGCGTCGGCGGGGCAGGGATGCGATTCATCGTGGCCAAGGCACAGCGCCGTTTTGAACAACGCCAACGCCTTTTAGTTGATCGATTCTGTAATCGTTCATGGGCCTACTTTATAGGCCGGGCGATCGCTAACGGGGATTTACCGCCCACAGAAGACTATCGGAAAGTAAGCTGGCAGACTCCGAAGTCATTAACCGTGGACGCAGGTCGCGAGGAAATGCAGGCACGGGAATCTTATAAGGCGGGCCTGATAAGCCTACAAACCTACCACGGAGAATTAGGGGAGGACTGGGTCGAGCAAGTGAATCAGATTAAAATGGAGCAAACATACATGAGCGGAGGCGTGGAAGTCGCAGCCGAACCTCTCATCACAAAAATTGGAGTGGGTGGCGCTCAGTCTCTTACCGCAATTCTACAATCACTCGGAAGCGGACAAATTACAGCAGGCCAAGCTGAGGTTATTTTGGTCACCGTCTTTGGCTTAAACAAAGAAGACGCCGCGAAAATAGCCCAAGGAACTCCATTTGCATCACTTGCTCCTACAGAGACCCCGATCGAATCTGCCCCAGACGAAGCGCCGATCCCAGAGGAACCACAGGCCGACGCCACTGCCACCGATATCACCACACGAACTGACGCAATTACCGACGCACCCGAGCAGCTCGCCGCCCCATCATTTATTATGGCCGACGATGCACCCGATTTTAACCTTAGCGCTAAAGAGCTAAACATGATCGTCCGCGCCCTTGGCATAGGCCAAGCCAAGACCAAAACTAAAAAGCGAAAGTAGTTGCTACCGCCTAGACCAGGCGCAGGCTTAAAGGGTGAGCCGGATATCCTTTGATCCTATTGATGCCGAGCCACAGCAAGTAGCTACCGAATACTATAACGACGGCGTGGTCACGGTTACTCGTCAGCTTGTTATTCTGGGGCCGCCCTACAACCAAACCTACCCAATCGCAAACCTGCAGGGCGTCCGTTACGCTGAAGATACTACCGGCATATTTGGTCGCGTGTTATGGATGTTCCTTAGCGGATTCGGAATCCTTTTTGGATTTGTTCTAATGCTCCAAGTGCATAGCCCGGTTATGGGTGGATTTTTTATCTGCGCCTCAATCGCCATCCTTTACAAATGCATTCGCGCTTTTGATAAATGGTACGTTGAGCTGATGCTAGGCGGTTTAAATAATCAAACACTTGCCATGAAGAAAAAAGAGGGCGCTGAATATTTAACCTACTGCATTACACGCGCCATGCAAGATCTACACACCCCGCCAGATTCTGGCCAACCAGTTGCTTACTCTCCAGTGTTTCCAGACCCCGTCCTCACCCGAAACTAATTTGACACGCCATGCGCGGGCATGGCCAACAAACTCCCGTCCGTTTCCATTCTCACCGTAGGCGAGGCTAAAGGCCACGACCTACTCATCGACCAAACCTCCCTCGAACAAGCGCTGGCCGTAGCGCAAACCATGAAGCGGATAAAGGTGACCATGGGCCACGGCGCCCAGGTCGACGGTATCCTCGGCTACATCGACAGCTTTGTGATTAAAGGCGACCGCCTCATGGGCGATCTTACTTTGTTCAGCACCACCCAAGCCCAGTTCGTCCAACACCTAGCTCAGGTACTGCCCGAAGGATTTGGCCTGTCCCTCACGTTCAGCGGCGTACCCGCCGAAGTCGGAGCTTATCGCTACGCCCGCGTCTCGGAAATCTACGACATCAGCGTCGTTTCCACGCCCGCCGCTAACCCCGCCGGGATGTTTTCTGCCTTCACCGCAGTTGACATCAAAAATCTACAAATGGAAACATCGCCAGTAGTCGAAAAAATTGAAGCGGCCCCCGTGGTCGAAGTTGTCGTCACCCCCGAAGTCGCGCCCGTTGTGGCTTTGGCCGAAGCGCCTGTTGTCACGCCTACCGCACCCGTCGAAGTCAAAGCCGCTGAGCCCACCTTGGCCGATGTTGTCGCCATGCTCACCGAACTGCTCGTCCTCGCCAAAGCGGATAACGCCGCTGAAGGCGTTGCAGAGCCCGCCATGGATATGGCCAAAAAAGAAGGCTACGCCATGAGCGCCGTCATCGACGAAAAAACTGTCATCACTCTAGAAAAAGCGAAGACCGATTCTGCAGGTGCGGAACCGATCCCAGCTGAATCCGCCCAGCCGGTTGGCCGCGGTGAGATCCTAAACCAATTCAACCAGGAGAAAGACGATTCCAAACGAATCAAGCTTCTCCGCAAATTAGGTCTGTAAGACCTAAAGAAAACAGGAACCAAACACCATGGCAAATACACTCGGCACAACCAATGCAAACGTAATCGCGCAGAGGGCGTTAGAAATCCTCGTAGCCGATTATTCGTTTTTGCGAAGCGGAGTTTCTAATTTTTCCAGCGATGCTGCGAAATACGGAGCTTCAATCTATACGTCCCGCCTCTCTGCTCTCACGGCTGCTGATTATAGCCAGAGCACTGGTTACGCGGGATCAGCGATCACCCAGACGGATGTCGCGATCACGCTAAATAAGTTCAAACACGTCACCTACTCGGTGGACGATCAAGAACGTACCAGCTCAAACATCAATTTGATCGAGCGTTTCGCAGGTGCGGCCGCTCATGCGATCGGGTTGCAGATGGTGGGCGACTTGCTCACCCTCGTAACTTCTTCGACGTTCACCAACGCGATCACCGTTGCTTCCACCGCGTTTAACTATCGCTCGGTAGTGTCTGCAGGTGCAGTGCTCAACTCGCTAAACTCGCCCGTCAACGGCCGCTACTGCGTGTTGGCGCCTTTGTTCTACGGTGCACTGATGAATGATACCACGGTCGTGGCGAATCCTCAGATCACTGGGGACATCGTTCGTGGCGGCGGAATCGGCAAAGTGGCCGGATTCGACGTGAACCAGTATAGCGCAATTCCTAGCAACGGAATCACCTTAGGTGGTTTTTTCGGGCAACAGGAATCACTGCTCATTGCGGCCCGCGTCCCTGAAGTGCCAACTACTGTGATGATTCCTGGCGACATCTCGGTGGTTACCGAACCCCGCACAGGACTGAGTTTACAGGTGCGAGAGGCATATAACATGTCCCTCGGAACGCTCAGCAGAACCTACGCCTTAATTTACGGCGTGAAAGCCGGAGAGCCCAACAGTCTCGTACGTATCAACGGAGCCTAAGTCACTCGGAACGGGCGGTGGTCCACTCGGATCACCGCCCCTTCCACCTAAAGAAATCCTCATTCAATGTCTGAATTTACCGACGCCCTCAAAGAATCGCTCGCCGTTTTGCACGGGCAAACAGGCACCACCGTCACCATTGGATCTACCGCCGTCACCGGCATCCTTTCTACCATCACCCGCAAGGAGAACGTTGAGCTAGGCGGATTCGATCTCGATCTCAATACCACCTTCACCATCGACGTCTCCTTACTAGCCAACGCCCCCACCATCGGCTCTGTCTTGGTGGCGAATTCTGTCTCTTATCGGATCGTCACCGTCGATACCTCGATCGGCTCCTACCTCCTCGGACTTAGAGAAAAGTAACCCCCAGCCATGGCACCCCGAAATCCTCCTAAAATATCGGTCTACTTTATCGCAGGCCATGAGGCCCAGTTCATCGGTCGTGCCATGGCCGCCTTCCGTCCTTTCTGTAGCGAGATCATCGTGGCACTCGCCCAGGGTAACCGGCCGGACGACGGCACCCGCGAGATTGCTGAGAAAGCAGGCGCCACCGTCATCACCTACCACAACTCAGGCACCGCCGCAGATTGGCCTCACGTCGATAACTTTGCCCACGCACGTAACTGCGCATTAAATGCGTGCACTGGGGACTACGCCGTCTGGTTCGATTGCGATGATCTACCCGCCACAGACCTCGATAAATGCTTCACAAGGGCCGTGGAAGCGTTTGAAAAAGATTCAGCCCTGGGGATCTATGCAGGCGTGTACGCCGTTTTAAACGCCAAACTCAACCCAGTACGCGAGAGGATGGTCCGAAGATTGCCGGGTGGCGGTTGGTCCGGCACTTGGCACTACGCCGTCCATGAAGCACTCCTGCCGATCGCTGGGCTGAAATCCGTAGGGGAGCAGAACGTCTGGTGCGAACACCACTGCGGCGGATACAAGCCCAACAGCGCAGACCGCAACCTCCGCATCCTAGGCGGCGAACTCAGCCAGGCGGGCAAGTACGCTTACTACTACCAGCAGGAACTATTCTTAGGTAACAAGCGCAACGAGAGCGGCGTCTGGTCCCGCGTTGCCGCCTACTGGCCTAAGCAGGAACCCACCCTGCAATACGAAGCCATGTGCAACTATGCGGCCGCCCACCCCGATCGTGATACCCGGATGAAACTTTACGGCGAGGCGCACCAGCTCCAGCCCGGCCGGAGGGAAGCACTTTACTACATTGCCCGCGAGGAAGCGTCCGTGGGCAGGTGGGGCGCCGTGTACTACATGTTAAAGGCGGCCATGGTCCAGCCCGATCCTGGCATCTCGATTTGGAACTGCCAGCGCTCGATCTACGACTTCGAGTGCATCGACCTTTATATCTGCGCCGCCCGCATGACCGGCGACACGGCAGAAGTAGCCAAGATCGAAACCGCCTGGCGCAAGCAGTGCCCCGTTAAAATTTCCATCCTTCACGCCACCCGCGGCCGTCCGCAGGAGGCGATTAACGCCCGCGTCCTCTGGATGAAGAAAGCGTCTGCCCCGCAAAACATAGAATGGCTTTTTGCTTGTGATAACGACGACCCAACCGCCGCCGTCCTCAAACCGTGGAACCCCGTCATGGGCGAGGGAAGCTGCGTAGCCGCATGGAACAGGGCGGCCGCCAAAGCCCAGGGCGATATCCTTATCCAAGCTAGCGACGATTGGGACCCACCGCTGTATTGGGACACCATTGTGACCGAACGCCTAGGCGATCTCAGTAAGCCCAAAGTCCTAGCAATCTCCGACGGGCACCGCACCGACGAACTCCTTTGCATGGCCATTTTAACAAAAGCTCGGCTTATCCAGCAGAGCTCACTTTTTGCGAATGAATACGACGCCTGCTCGGGCATCTTTAGCGATAACGAATTTAGCCACCGGGCAATCAAAGACGGCGTCATCGTCCAGGCGAAAGACGTCGTCTTTACTCACAACAATCCGCTTTTCACGGGTGCAGTGCAGGATGCGGAATTTAAAAAGCATAACGCACAAGAAAACTACGTCCTGGGCGAAAAGATATTTAAGGAGCGCAACCCGTGATCTTTGAATACAAAGGCCAACTCTATCCAGATTACATTAGAAACGGCAACGCCTGCTCGCACGTTTTGCCTTTTGCCCAGCAGTTTTGCCATGGCGATGGCCTAGACATCGGAGGGACAAAGGATTGGTCTTTGCCAGGAGCAAAAATAATTAACATCGATCAGGCCAACGGATATGACGCTCTCAATTTACCCGACGAAAAATATGATTTTGTCTTCTCATCTCACACCCTTGAACACGTTGAAAAATACGTTCAAGCCCTAGAACACTGGAAGACAAGGCTAAAGCCCGGCGGAGTCTTGTTTATGTATTTGCCTCATCCAGACATGGAATACTGGCGGCCACAAAATAATCGCAAGCATGCTCACCTATTCCACCCAGAGGACATGACCAAGACGCTGGCGGATCTGGGATTTGAAAACATTCTATGTAGCGGCCGCGATCTTTATTGGAGTTTTGCCATCGTAGGATTCAACCATTAAAACAATCGTCTATCATCAGCGCCTTGGGGATATTATTAACTGCTTTCCGGCGGCTCTACACTTTGCCAAGCAGGGGGAGGAAGTGTTTGTTGAATGTTTGCCGCAGTATTCGTCAGCGCTAAATCTTATCAGCTACGCAAAATGGGTCGCACCTGGGGAAGGGGAGGGGGAGATCTTAGACTTTCAGATATGGCCAAAACGTTACAATGAATATCGGAACAGCGGGAAACCCTACGTGGATTTTCTCTACGACCATCCCGCACTGCACGGGGTAGATAGGCAGATCCTACTTGATTGCGTGCCAGACGAGCCGCCGCCTGGTTTACCTGATCAGTACAACCTCCTAGCGCCTATGGGTATCAGCCTAGCGTGGAATTACCCCACCTTAGATATCCAAATTAAGGCGGAAGAGCTGATGCGCGATTACATCATAATGTGCGAAAAACAGTACTACTTCCACAGGCGTCATTGGACAGCGGACAACGTAGTCCAAATGGCTCAGGCGATTAAACACGCGGATAAGTTTATGACGATTAACTCGGCTCCGGCCGTACTGGCCTCCGCCTTGCGTCAGAATCGCCCAACATTCTTCCTTCCTCAAAAACAACAGTGGGCACAAGACAACATCGCACCGTGGCCTGGGCGCGTTGACGTGGAGCTATAACCTATGGCCGCCGTCACCATGCTTGATCGTTTAATCGAAGCCGCTTTTAAAGAGCTGATCTCGCCCGTAGTTACCGCACCTACCTACCACCTTTCCCACGATGCCACAGAGAATGTCCCGCCTTCCATAGTCATTAAGGCGACAATGGGCTCAGAGGAGCCCGTCAGAGGCAGTGGCGTATTTAGCCTGCCCGTAGAAATTATCTTCACAGAGAGGCAAGACGACGTCACCACCTCTTCCCACAGCGCTCAGTGTAGCCAGATCCTGCAGTGCTTCTATGACGCGACTAATCTCTCAGCTAGGCTTAATGCCACCACTGCCATCGGCTTAGCCCGCACATACAGCGCCAAGCTAGAATCCAGCGAGGCAAACGCAGAAAACGAGGAGCGTACTATCGGCCAAACCTACAAGCTCACCGTCATTGCCTATCCCGGTTCCATTGCGAGTTGACACGTACTTTAGGGCAATATGGCAAACGCAGTTACCATCGGGCAAACTGGCCTTTCTTTCGGCGCTACGGCGGAGTCTGGCCTACTCATCTCGAGTTATTCTGAAACCCGCAACATCGAACACGCAGAAGTAAGAGACGCGACCGGAAATGTGGTCGGCATCGCCCTCTATAACCAAACCGATTCTATCTCCTTCTCTGGTTCCATCACCGGCTCCTATGCGACAACTGCTGGCGCCGTTCTCACCACCCTCGCCAACGCAACCAGCACAGGTGGAAAAATCGTGGTTCAATCTGTGGCATTCTCCAAGAGCCCAGACGCTTTCGTCACTGTAGACGTGAGTGCCACCCGCTATCCAAACATGAGCTAAACCGCTACTGCGGTTTACTGAAATCCTCTCATAACAATGGAAAGCTTCTGGGGTACAACTAACTTGAAAGTAGCGGCCGCCGCTACCGCCTTCGGCGCCACCCTACGCCAGCTCGATCCCGTCACTTGTATTGTAAAGGAGGGCGGCCAACGTCAGGTCACCTTCTGGTTCAGCTCCTCCGGCCCCGACGGCGACGAGGCCCGTGCCGAAATGGAACGCACCTGGGGCGAAATGAAGTCTGACAAAGAATCCGCCATCCGCTTTGTTCGCGCCGCGCTTGAGAATCGCGAAACCCTCTTAGGATTGGTTAAACGAGCCGAGCCTATTCTTTCCATCCAACGGGGTGGGCAAACACTGCTAGTGCCAGAAAAAGCCCGTCCTGAGCTTAAGCGTGCCCTTTTAAACAAACTATGAGCGACAACCTCGAGCAAGATCTGGACGAGGCGTTTATCGCCCCAGACACATTCTTTAAAGGGGAGAAACTGGCGCCATATACCGAAGGCAGCCGCCTGCTCATGCTTCAGGTAAGGGACGAGGCGGACAGCGCCATCTACTTCGTCTGGTCATTCGTCTACATCCACATCCTGCTCGCCCAGGATAGGCGGGCCGCCATTAAGCTGGCGTGGGATCGGGACGCCTTTCGCGAAAAGCTTCTGGATTGGTCGGAGAATATGACAGAGGAGGATCGGACGACAGCCTCTCTAGTCTGCTCCTCCGTGCTTGGGGTCGCCAACAAAGCCCGCGTGAACGTTATCCCCGGCGCCTTGGCCGAGGCCGCACCCCCAAACGCCTAGCGCCAGGGGGGAGCGCCGCGTGCGTCTTCGTCCTGGCTAAGGAAACTGGATGGTCCATTGAAAAAATCTTATGGGAAATACCTCTCAGCCAAGTTCACCAGGCGGAACACGTCTTCTTGTATATGAACGGCGCCAAGCTCAGGCGGGCAAATTATATCGGTGGCTCAGATATTCGTGACATGGAAAGGTTGTTAGGATTATGAGCGCAACATTTACCGTAGATGCCACCAAACTAGAAAGAGCGCTTAAAGCTTTCATCGGAAATACTAAACTGGAAGCAGGTAAGGAGATGAAGGTGCAGGCTCGCAACCTTTGCCTAAGTCTAGCAAAAGGCACCCAACCGTTTGGCCTTGATTCGGGAGCAAAGAAACAAGGGGAACAGGCAGTGGCCCGCGATATCGGGCGAGTCTACAAATCAGTCGCCGGCGCCAGCGTGGGTATATCTAAACTAGCTACAGGCGGTGGTAAGACCGCATCTCAAAACGCCGCACAAGCAGGCCGCGCTTTTGCCGCTTTGGTAAATTCTAAATTTACAGGTAAAGGGAAAAAGAAGCGCACCATGGCTGCCCGCAGCCAAGCGCAGGAACTGCTTAACCGCATTAACTCCGCGCCCTTTATCCACACCCAGCTAGGCCCGTTTGACGGTGGCAAAGCTCACACCGCCGCCAGATTTGGTAAACGCAAAAGCGTGCCAAAAAATCAGTTTGTTGGTCTTGTCGTAGACAAATCCAGCGATCTTAAAAAATACTATAAAGAAAAGACGAGTCATGTCGGCATAATGAAAAGCGGCTGGTCTTCCTGCGCCAAGCTTTTGGGTGGCCTAAAGGGATTCCCCGCGTGGGTTACCCGCCATGGCGGGGGAGGAACGGTAGACGATCAGAGCTCTAAGGCCGTCGGCGCCTTCTCAAAGCCCTACGTTAAAATAACAAACAAGATCCCCGGCATCGGTAACGCCATCAGCGATAGAACGATCCAACATTCCATTGACATCCAACTCGTAAAGATGATGAAGCGCCTAGGGATTATTGCAGACTACGAGCGCAAAAAAGCAGGCTTTGCCTAAAGATGGACGCCGTCGCAACTGCCAAACTAGCCCTCGACGCATCCGGCATGGATCGCGGCCTGCAGAGCGCCAGCGCTAGCTTAGATAAATTCGCTAAGCAGGCGGGATCTGCCCTGGTCGGCGCTTTTGCCATGGATAAAATCATCGGCGGATTTAGCACCGCCATTGAGAAGGGCGATCAGTTGCAAGATCTAGCCAATCGTTTTGGCGTGTCCGCCGTTTCCATTCAAGAGATAGGAAATGCAGCTAGCCTAAGTGGCGCAGGGGTAGAGGACGTGGCGGCGGCTATGAACAAGCTTTCCAAAAACGCAGGGGAGGCCATCGGCGGCAACGAAACCATGGCCGAATCGTTTGCGAAAATTGGCCTTAGTGTGGACGACCTAAAGACAATGAGCCCAGAGGATCTCTTTATGTCGCTGAGTAAGGCTATGGCCAGCGGTACAATCCCAGAGACAGAACAGCTCGCAGTCGCTTCAGATATTGCAGGCAAAAGCATAGGAGCCTTAATGGAAACTCTGCGCATGGGGCCAGAGGCCATCTCCGCCAACGGGCAAGCGATGGGAGTGTGGTCTGCGGAAACAATTTCGTCACTTTCCGATGCAAGTGACGCCATAAAAACTTTTCAGAACGAAATGACCAAAGGATTTGGTTATGTTGCACAGGCGGCTACGCCATTACTTACCGCATTTAAAGCCATCACCGAGGAGATAACCGTCATGGGCATGGCTGCCTTAGAGTTTATGAAGGGGAACTTTCAAATAGCAAAAGACCTAGTGAAGCTTGCTGGTAATAGTTCGTACAGCGGGGAAGCGACTTCTGTTGAGAAAAAAAACTCTGAGAAAAGGGCAGCAGCGGCGAAGGCTAGCGATGCAGGCAACGTTTCCAAAACTGATGCCAAGAGCATCGCCACCGCAGAAAAAGACGCCATCAAAGATCGTACTGATGAGGCCATGCGCATCCTCAAAAACGAGGAGAGCGAAAAGAAGCTGGCTAACGATAGCTACGAACGGGATCGCGCCCGTGCCACCGAACGCCTGCTCGAGGCCGCCAACATTGAAGTGCAGGCGGCTATGGAGAAACAGAAGCAAAGCAAAGGCGAGGGCGCAGTTGGCCCAGGCGGAACGTCTCGCCAGTACGACCAAGCAAAAGGCACAGCCGCAGGCGAAACCCTTAACTTTGCCAGCGGCCTAGGGGACAGCGGAATTTCAAACACAGTTGCCAGAGAACGCGCCAAGGCCGCCAAAGACCAGCAGGAGATAAATAAAAAAGAGTTTGATGCTAAGGTAATGGAAAGTACCTCAGCCACGGCCGGTGGCGGTCCGCGCACTATGGCCAGCCGTCGTCAGGAGTTTATTAAGTCAGAAGCAGGCAAAGAAGCTAAAGGCCAAAAGACCCTATCAGACGTCTACACCGTGCTGGATGAAGCGCTACGAACCCTACTAAAAGCGCCCATTGTAGGTTCAGGAGCTTAATATGCCCTCCGCCACCATCATCGGCTCTCCGTCCTCAGGAGCTAAAACTCTGCGCCGTGTAGACTATGGTACCGAGCGCAACGGCCTAGAAACCCTTACGGAAACCTACACCATCCGCACCTCCGATCGTGCCAGCATCCAGCCGGCTTTCCTTACTACTCATCGCAACTTCAGCGCCAGCTCTACCAAATACGATCGCATGGCCATAGAAAACTTTTCTTTTCGTGCGCAAGATGGCGACATCTCGGAACTCAGCGTCACCTACGTCGGCCTTACCTCAGCCGCGGGCTTGCCCGGAGCCTTGGTAAGAATTGTTCCTACGCCAGGCGCAGGGATTAGAGGGCCAAACGCCGTTATCCAGGCGGAATATCTTTCTACTCAAACCGAGAGCGAGCTGGTTTTGCAAACTACCGGCACCACCGTCATGCCCACATCAATAAATGGAACGCTCATGCCAGCAAATTTTCCCTTCAGCACAAACCAAAACAACAGCTACACCTACTACGGCTACACCTTTGCCAGCATAGAATCCGTCCGTCGTGGTCAGTTTCTCGTTCTTACCGCCGTGTTTAAAGAATACTCAATTTCCATAGGCTGATCATGGCTTTTGTACCAAAACTCAAGCTACTAGAAGGAAAATCCCGCCTTGCCTTGGGCTTTTTCAACAGCCTAATCAATCGCATTGAGTGCACTAAGCCTATCGAGGGTGATGGCATTTTAATCACCGAGGAGCCCGACGGGTCCGGCTTTACGATAATGCTAGACGCTAACAACATCGTCACCCTCAACGTTTGCAGTAACGGCGTACCCGACACCATAGACGTCTACGTCTCGCCTCCAGCTCCGCCCGCCTAGCCTTTGACAATGAGCACCCAGAAACAACCATGAGCCTAGACATCCTCATCGACAGCAAAGCGGGCACACTTATCGCGGGAGGATCAGCTCCTTTTGGCACGCTTCCTACACTCACTCGGAACGACACCTATACCATTCGCGTCCGGCCCCAAGAGAAGGTGGCCAACCTATATCGCGACACCACCTTTACCTCTCCAAGCTTTAAATTTGGCCTAGGCTTTTTAGATCTCGAACCTACTGCAGGCAGCTTTAAGCTTAGCACCACCACCGGCACCTCTGGCGACATCGCCTACAATGCCAGTACGGCCGCCATCCTCACCGCCGTCTCAGGGATCGCGGGCAACGTCACCGTGGCCACCTTTGGCGGCGACGGCTCCGCCTGGCTGATCACCGCCGCCACTGCCAATACCGCCCTCAGCTTTAGCGGATCTAGCTTTACCCTGTTCCCACCCTGCGACGTCCTAATCGGTACCCGCCTAAACTACGCGTCGGGCGTCTGCGCTCAGGTCACGGTGGCCTTGCATCGTTCGCCCGCCGTCTATTCGGACAGCTTTGCCGTCAGCTCTACCGCTGGACAGATGGCGCTAAGCCTAGTCAATAACGGGTCGGTCACTTTTAACGAAACCTACCAGCTCGCAGTTGGCCCAGATGTAGATTCAGGCACATTTGTTTTGAAGTACGGCGTTACTGCTACCACCGCTATTTTAATCGGCACAGGCGTAGCCAGCTTTACGTCTGCCCTCGAGGGCATCACCGCTATCTCCACGGGTAACATTGCCGTGTCCGTGGCGGCAGATCGCTCCACCTATAACATCAGCTTCGTCGGCGCCCTTGGGTACACCAACATCACCACCGTACTTACCCTGGACGCCACCAACGTGGTTTATGGTAAGTACTATCAAAGTGTAGTGACCATGGCGACGGCCTCCATCGACCAGCTCTTCACCGAAACGACCGAGAATTTTATCGAACCACTTTTAGAAATTCAGATTGTCGATAGTGGCACCACCTACACCGCCCTTCAAAGCTCCTGCAGGCTGCGTCGCGATTTAATCGTTTAACTCTGGGCAGTAGCCCAAGCAAGATCCTATGGCTTTTCTCTTTGCAAAATCGTTTCCTTTTTGCGTTGCAGAAAGTGCTTTGGCAACTGGGAGCGGCACCAAGTACCCATTCGCAATGTCCCTTAAGGACGTAATGAGCTTATTTTGGAAGTTTGAATCATTTTCTTTGACTGGAAATTATTCACTCTCTTTTGAGTGGGGGACACCTGCATCAACAAAAACAGTTAACGACTCATATAGCGCTACCATTAGCACGGAATTTATTTCATTTTGGCCTCATAAAATGAGCGACATGATTTGTCCCGTCGATTATGTTGGATATCCATTATTTTATGGATTCTGTAATGGATTTGGGACTAGCTACGGAACGGGCGGACCGTATTCAACCAACACACTTCTGGATCTTAATATATTTAGGCAAGACCCATATCCAGTAATTAAAAAGGGTGAGCTTTTTTACCCGAATATTTACATAGGGATAAGCACGGATCTTGAGTACAGCGCTGAATACAGCTCAATCTTTCCAAACGGAAGTTATATAGCCGCACCCAATATGTTTAAGATAACTATTAATGGAAACGATTATTTAAGTGACTTTTACGCTACTGCAGACAGTCCCGCTTCATTCAACTCATTTAGCGGACAGCTCGCGTTTTCTGTGCAAAATGAAAAACTTGCTGAATGAAATAGTGCAATCGGGTGGGATATTGTGTGGCGGCTTTGTGCGTGATTACTTGATTCGAGGAGGACAATTTAACGACATAGATTTTTTTTTCAAAAAAGATTGGCCAGAACCATTTCAATCGTGGGAACGAATCCGGACTGTTAAGGGAAACGAAACAGCTCAAAAAATATTTAATGGTGTTAAGTATCATTGCTTAATAGTTGAAAGCACCGACCTTAGCTCGAATGTATTTTGTTTTGACGGAATAAAACTATATCCTCGCCCCTTGGTTGCCCCCATAGACTATGTGCAATCATTCCGTTTTATTTTTGAAAATAAGTACACACTGCAAGTTCCATCATTAAAGAATCTACGCCTAGAGGCCAAGCTTAAGAAAAAAGGATGGGAAAGGGCAGGCATTGTATATGTTTCGTCTGATATTGCAACACCCCCTACCGTCGGCCCTTGGTCAGATTTTACCCTGGCAAAGGAAAGGTTTGATGCTGTAGCCCTTTGACACCCACCGCCCAGAATGGCCGCTGGCGTCTATAATTTAACCATCGAGCAGGGCGTGGATCTCGCCCTCGAAGTTGCAGTTAAAGATAGCACCGCCGCCACCTACTCACTCACCGGCGCTACTGCAGCCGCTCAGATCCGTGACACCTACAACGGCTCCCTCCTAGCCACCTTCGCCTCTGTTACTGCCACCGGCACCACTGGCTCTCTTACCCTGGCATTAAGCGCCGCCACCGCCTCCGCCTTGCCCTTGTCTGGCGGGTACTGGGATCTTCTCCTCACTACGTCGGCCGCCACAAAAGTCCGCCTGCTTCAAGGATCAGTATCCATCGCAGGTGAGGTGACAGCTTAATGGCCCTCACCGCCACCGTCTGCGGTCCGGCCAGCATCTCCGTAGCCGTCGGCACACCCATCGTTACCGGCTCAGCTGGGGCAGGGGGCGTGACCACTGGCACGGCCGTGGCCTTGGCCGTTGCCTTGGGATGACATAGGAACCAAAGAAAATGAAACAAGTCTGGCCAAATTACTCATACTCGCCCACGACCAACGTCCTTACCCTCACGGGCCTTAACATAGACCGCGACCAGCTTCTGCTCGTCACGGCCGCCGATCGCGGGCGGATCATGTACAACTTTGCCGATAGCACCGTCACGGCGTCCGCCTTCACCGCTGGGGCCAATACTGGCCTCACCCTGGTGGCGTCTACTGCGGGCCTCACCACCACGGCCTCGCTTGTTATCTACTACGATGATCAAGTGGCTGGGATCTCTGGCACGGTCACCATCGGCTCTGCCCTCCCCGCAGGCACAAACAGCATCGGCGTAGTGTCAGTCGCCAACAGCGTCACCGTCTCCGCTCTGCCCGTCTCACTTTCCACCACTACCATCGGCGGGACGGCTCGGCTGAATGTTACTCTATCCTCTGCCGCCACCCCCGGCTCTACTGCACCCAGCTACGCAAACCTATACGGAGGGACAGACGGCACGCTTATCCGCGCCATCAGTGTAGACACCAGCGGCCGCACTGTCGTCACGGGGTCGGTTTCGCTTACTTCACTCCCGGCCCTTGTCGCTGGCACGGCACAGATTGGAAGCGTCACGGCCAGCATTTCTAACACGGTTCCCATCAGCATCTCCTCCGTCACGGTTGGAAACAGCGTCACCATCGGCTCGCTCCCTGCAATTAGTGGCACGGTCACGGCTAACATTGCAATTTCATCCAGTGCCATCACCTCGGGCAGTTTTAGCTCACTCACCTCAGCCACCCTCGTCCCTGCCAACACAGCTCGCAAAATGGCCACCGTCTACAATCTCGGAGCAGGGCAACTATTCGTGAACGCTGGGGCAAGTGCTACCACGCTAGGGGGTGGATTTATGGTGGCTTTATCTAGCGGGGATTTCTACGAGTGCGACTACACCACCACTACACTCTCTGCCATCTTCGCCACGGCTGGAACGGCTAGCTGGGTCAGTCATTAAGGATTAGGCAATGGCACTCTATCGTTCTTTTTCTCCGATAAATTCATTCGGATACAATGACAACGATTTTGCTGATTTTGTGCAACGTGGCGGTGGCGCAAGTATTTTTACGTCAGCGGAATTAGAAGCAGGCCACAATCTTGTCGTTCGACTAAAAGCATCAGGTCTATGGGCAAAAATGATTGGATTCTACCCATTCTTAGGAAGGGCTGAAACGCCGTGCAGACAAAACCTAAAAGGCTCTGCGTATCCATTAACTTTTGGAAAAGACAATAACTCGCTGACATTCGGCTGGTCTTTTGCTTCTTGGGGGGCAAGAGGCGACGGCTGGGGTGCTTATGCCGACACAGGCTTTTCTCCTCTTACTGGTTGGCCGGAATACGCCTCTGGATTCAGAAGCGGTTCGTTCGGATTGGATATTTTACAAGACGGAAAGAACGCCGCTTTTACAGATGTATTTACCAGCGGAACTGGAAGAGCCGGATCGAGCGGCGCGGCTTTATTGTTGCGCCCTACAACATCCTACTACGCGCTTCCCGGCTGGATTGGTAGTGGATCTGGTCAAGTATCTTTCACGACTCCTGCAAATGTTGTTGGGACGTGGTTAGTTACGCAAAGTAGTGATCCATCGACAAACTCAGCCGCATTAACTCACCCAGACGTGACTAGGGTTGTCTACAAGGATGCTGCTGTAGTGGCTAGTGCCTCGACTCAGTGGTATCCACCCGCTGATGGCGGCGGCGCTTATACTTTAAATGGAAATCTTCGTTTTGCTGGAAATGGGGATGGAACCAGAATGAGCAACTCTCAGTCTTCTGATAGGCCAATGTCATGCTGCTTTTTTGGGTTAGGTCTTACAGCGGCAGAAGCCACAGCTCTTTCCTCAATTATCACTAAATTTAAGACTGATCGCCAGGGAGCAATACCCGACATGAAAATCATAGGTGATGGAGATTCAATTATGGCCGCATACCTTACTTATCCTGGCGGAGTTGTCGGCGGCGGATCTGGAAACATTCGCGGATCTTTAAATTTCTTAGTTACTAAGTCAGGTGTTTTTTCAAATCTTACCGATTCTAATTTAAACAACTATGCGGTGGGTGGGTATACCGCGGCGTCTGTTCTTTCCGGATACGCTTCCAACGCCCACAGCCTTAGCGGTACAGCGAGCAAGTACATCCTATGGATAGGGACAAACGATATTAACAACTCTGTTTCCAACGCAACGATCCAATCTAACATGCGATCAATTTGGGCTAAGGCCAAGCAAGACGGCTACTACACCGTGGCCTTTACGGTTCTAAAAAGATCATCTTTCACTCAAGGTGGCGCGATGGACACCCAACGCATCGCACTTAACGCGCTTATTAAAGCGGACGAGGGAACATATGTAGATCAAGTGGTAGATGTGGATTCAGTAATTTCTTACAGCATGCTCAACGCCACTTACTTTGGAGATACTGACGGCACATTCCTTCACCCCAACGATGTAGGCCATAACTTAATTTGGACTTATGTAGCCTCTGTCTTAAAATAATGCCCCTCCTCCTGCTCGCCCTCTTCCTCTGCTCATGCAGTCCTAAGCACACGGAAAACAATGCCCTTCCGAATTACGAGATGATGCAAGCCGCCGAGGACGCAGGCCGCACCCCATCCACCAAATGAAAACCTCTAAGGCGCAAAAGAAGCGCATACATATACGAAAACACGTTTCCTTAGTCACGTTTAAGCCATCGTGCAAAGAGAAGGCAAGATGTCTGACATTCCCAGACAATCTGATGGCCATCTTTGGCTATCGCAGGGCGAAGGCTGAATAAGGCACGCCGTTATTAAAGTGTATGACTGTCGCCAACGATAGAGAGGACAACGGCCCCGGCTGGCGCGAGTTTTGGCAAAGCCTAAAATGGCTAGAGGCAGAGGGGTACATCGAGCTTTTTTACGATAAGAACGGGGAAGAAACCGTCCGCATCGCGGAAGGCGCTGAGAACGCTAAAATATGAGTTCCGATCAAGTGGCCGACCTTTCCGAACGCCTATCAGAGGTAAGAATTTCTGTGGCTAGGATTGAGACCCGCCAATCCGTTATCCTAGACGTGCTAGAACGCTCCCAAGCCAGCTTGGGCGAGTACCACGGACGCCTCCGCGAGATGGAAAACTCCGCGCACTCCCTCCGCACTAAAATCTGGCTTATCTCCGTCTGCGCTGGGGCCATCTGCTCAATGGTGTGGGAGCTGGTCAAGCGCCGCATCGGCCTTTGATCCTTTGACACCCCGCTAGGGGTATGCAACCCATAATCACCACCCTGTTACAAATCGACTGGCTCGGCGCCCTTGGCGCATTAACCGCACTTCTTGCAGCCGTGGCCGCAGTAGCCGCCTTTATCCCTGGGGATGAGCCGGAGGCGACCTTGCACAAGATCGTAGACTTCCTGAGTCAGTTTAGTAAGAAGCCCTAAAAAATATGATCACCGGCATCCTGGCGTTGCTGGGGACGGTAGCGGGGATTGTCTTGTGGATCATGAAGCGGCGTACCCCGCTCCAACGCGACTACGAACAGATCGAGATCGATCGATTAAAGAGGAACCGTGATATTGATTCGTGGTGGTCTTCTCGTCCTCCTAGCGCTTAGTGCCCTATCCTCCTGTGCAACGCTCCCGCGCACAGAAGGCCCGCCACCGACGCCGGACACGATCACAGACCTCATCATGCGGTGGGACGCAATCGAGCGCCGTGTCGGTCATTGTGATCCAGCCTACCGCAACCAGTACGTCCAAGCGCTTAAAGCGCTTTCTGATAGCTTGGCAGAAACAGCAAAATCCAACGCCCGCGAGGGACGATGACCACCCTAGCTGAGAGTAACGCCCGCACCCTAGCGGCGATCGATACTCTCGCGCCTGCGTTCCAGAAGCGCGTAAGGGGATGGGCGATGGAGATGGTCAACAGCAAAATCCCACCGCTCATCTACTGCGGCCGACGTACTATGGAGGAGCAAACCGCACTTTTTGCGATCGGGCGATCCGCCCCTGGCAAAGTGGTGACCAAGGCCAGAGCAGGCGAGTCGTTTCATAACTATGGCCTAGCTTTTGATTGGGTGCCGTTAAAGCCAGCGCCTAAGGATCCTACAATGCTCGTAGTCGACTGGGAGGACGATACTGCGTTTCGTATTGGCGAGCATATCGGCCAATCGTTTGAGCTGGCGGCAATTAGTTTTGAGACTGGCCACCTACAGGCGGCCGAATATCAAAGCTGGCGTGACATTCCACGTCAAGATGTGGAGAAACCCACTCAGCAAATTGTTGCAAAACCTGTCACCACCCGTCGCGTAAAAACAAGGAAGCCATGACCGATTCTCCCGCCATCCATAGCCCTATGTCTGAGGAGCATGAGAAGCACCTAGCCGGGATCCTTGTCGACCTAACGAGAGACGTTTCTAAAAAATACCGCAAGGGACAAGAAGAGCACGGTGGCGCCCTTTGGCGCAGGCCCGTGTGGAAGGATGCCTGGGACGAAGTGCTAGATCTGTGCACCTACGTTCACACCCTCCGGCTACAGCTCTCCGTCATTGCCGAGCTTGCCCTGCAAGGCGCGGCCGATAGTTCGGTCGCCGCCTCTCAATCCCGTGAAAATTGTCGACAAATTTTGGCAGTCCTACAGGGCTTCCCAAGCGCACACGACAAAAAGTGAAAGTCATAAAAAAGTGGAAACGGTGGCTGGCAGTGTCCTGCTCCCACGGTCACCTCGCTAACCCGGCCGCCCTAAAGGCCGCATTAGAAATAAAAAAGCGGTGGAAGCCGGACGTGACGATGCACCTAGGCGACTTTGTCGATCTCTCCGGCCTTATGGGCAGTGCCCGTAAAGATCCAGATTCACCCGAAAGAAGCACCTCTATACGTGAGGACTTCGATGCTGGCCTTAATTTCCTCCGAGAACTAGGCGCCAACTGGATTTTCCAAGGGAATCACGAACATAGACTCACCGCCCTACAATACTCTCCCAGCGCCATCGTAGCGCACTGTTGCACGTCGGCACTAAGCGAGATTCACAACACCTGCAAAGACCTACGGGCGACCTACATTCCCTACGACATCGAGCAAGGTTGGCGCGATCTGGGCGGAACGCTGTTTGGTCATGGCTACATGTTTAACGAGTCATCGGTGAGGGATCACGTGGAGATGTTGCGCAAGCCTGTGGTGTTTGGGCATCTGCACCGGGTCGATCGATCGGCGGGGAGAAGCATCGGCGCCCCGGTGGGTTGGACGATCGGATGCTTGGCAGACATAGGCAGCATGCACTACGCCAGGCGGCAGAGATCCGTGACTAGATGGCAACACGGAGTCGCCTGGGGCGAGTACGTAGACGGAGGGCAGGGGTGCACGGTGCAAGTACTCAGTCCAGTAGAGGGTCAATGGCGCTTCCCAATCTAACGCGTGATTGGGCACTGGCCCTGCAGGATCATGTTTCTCAACGAGTAGATCGCCCAGCGCCACCGGGTTGGCTAACCACAAAGGGTATTGCAGATCTTTTAAAAATTACTCCTCCGCATGCGAGTCGCGTTTTGTCTTCCATGGTAAAGGCAGGAAAAGCGGAGATGAAAAAGTTTTCTGCTCCCGTTAAAGTACGTCACACAAATGCTCTCACCGCCTTTGGCCCTCGCCGTGCTTACACTCGGCTAACGCCTTTTTTTCGTTTAATAAAAACAAATCAATCGAGTAAGAAACCTTAGTCTACCCACCCCTCGTCCCCCCCACCCACCCCCCCCCCCTCTTCTTTCTTTTTTTTTTTCACAAACCAAAAAAACACAAGACAATATCCATGTTTCCCCCCCCCCCCCCCCCCCCCCGTACTTTTTTTTGTAACTCTTTTACGATGCAAATCGTAATGAAAGCACTAAGGCTTTGACCTACCTTTTTAGCTCGGAGAATCGCTTGTTTTTTAATTCTAGGATCTAGCGTAAGATTTGTGGTTACTTTTCTCATTTAATTTTAATTGATAAATAAACCCTTGACAGTAATTATGCGCATCCTATGCGTAGAGGGCGTGAGATCCCCCGACCTTACTGATTCTCGAGCCAGCGCGACTGCCGCCGCCCAACTTCGCCTGGCAAATAATCTTCCAGTTAGCATTGGTGAATTTTGTTTGGGGTACGGCATCCCATATTCCTACGGACGCCGGGTGTGGAATGAGGCTGGGTTCCCCTCAATCTGCGGTCGGGTGTTCCCAAGGGCGTTTGAAGAATGGTCGCGACAGCCCCGCGGTCAACAAACTGGCGCAGATCTTCCACTTCATGCCGCTGGTAAAGTTGGTGGACCAGATGCGAAGAATGGTTTACGAGTCGCATGGAAACAGATTGAGGCACCCCAGCCTTTCGGAGTTCAGTCACTCGCGTGACCCGTAAAGAATGAAAACAGTGGACACGCAATCCCAACCGATTAAAAAGCTGGCGCCAGAAGTAGCTGGCTTTGGGCGGGATGGTGCAGGTCATCGTCTCGCCGTCGGCTTTTATTTTTGTAAGCAGATCGACGAGGGCGGCGGGGATAGGGATGGTAAAGGACATTTCGGTGCCGCCTTTGGGGCAGGGGAAGGTCATCGTCTTGGCGGCCAAGTCCACCCCATCCAGCGGAAGGGCAGTTTCACGCAGCCTGCATCCAGTAGCCAACCCTATCTCAAAACTTATTCCCATCCATCTGGGCAGAACGGGCGACCTAAGGGCGGCTCGCACCTGGGTAATCTGCTCGGGCGTAAAAGGCGGGAAGGATCGGATCTTGGGGGAGTACTTGATTCGGTAGTCGTCGAGGGCGTGAGTCTGCAGGCGGCCCAACAGCCTGCCCTGCCTCTGAATCCATTTCATCATTTTAACGTCGCGGCAGGCTTGGTTTCGGTGGACTTGGTGGCCGGATCGGTGGCGGTGGGCATCGGCGGGGCGTCGATCTCCACAACGCCAAACGATGTAGGCTTCAGCGGCCGCTGGTCCGAACTGGCTGAGCTGCAGGCCGTGCTCCGAAAGGAAAAGCTCCAGCCAGTTCCAAGAGTTAAGGTAGTGGCTAATCGTCAAATGACTTGCAGGCCAATTTTCTATGTGATATCTAACCCAGCCATGGTGCTCGAAAAGTTTTTCGTGTTCGTGGACGCTCAGCTCGGCCGCCTCGGCCAGCGCTTTGGCTCGGTGCAGTTGAGAGTCGGTTTGCCAGCGGGTAGTTTTTCCCTTCCATATCCCGTCCGCTTTATATCGGATCGAGTAGGTCTTCTGGCCAGCTCTTTTATAAATAGAGGCCATGTACTAAACGTAGCATCTGCTACGATTGCCTAGCAAGAAAAACATACGCAATGAATACGCATACTCATACTGACGAAAGTAGCCAAGATTGGAGGTTCAAATCCTCTCGGGCGCAAGAACTACGGGGCAATGAGTTATGGGAATCCAGTAGCAACTCCGTAGCAAACGCTTCGACTTCGACCAATTTACACGGCGGTGAACAACTTCCCCAGCGCGGAACCGCAGCTTGGTTTTATGCACAAGATTTAACACACCCCCGAGCCGCCGAGGCCGGACCAGAGGCGCAGTGGATGCGTCCCTTAAGGACTATCTGATGGACTACCAGCTCGCAAAGGATCTGTTCGGTATGGCGGCGGTGTTGGTTGGATGGGTGGTGCTGATTGGCGTTGCGGTGAGTGGGCTGGTGTTCGCCGTGGCCTTTACCTGCTGGTGCATAGACAAGTGCCGCAAGGAGTGGGATCTGTGAGCGAGTATCTAGCCAGATCTGTGGGAGCTGGGGAGTGGTCGTCGGCTATGGCGATGATCCAACTACAAAAGGACTACAAGGATGTAATCAAGCGGCTGGCTGAGCTGGACGCAAAAATGTCGGTGCTCTGGCAAAAGCACATGCTGGATCAAGGGGAGTCTAAGTGAGCGTCTTGTCTGCAAGGTTCGCATTTCTTTGGAAGCTTTACAAAGGCCCAGAGCTGATCGCTGAGCACAAGTTCCACCCGACTCGCAAGTGGCGTTTTGATTGGGCGATGAAGCAGGGACGTTGCGCCGTAGAAATTGACGGCGGCGTGTTTATCCGCGGCCGCCATAGCAGAGGCGCCGGAATGATGAAGGACGCCGAGAAAGGCCGAGCGGCCTGCGATCTCGGCTGGCGCGTGTGGCATTTCACGTCGGCTTGCGTCACGCCAGCAGCCGTCAAGCAGACGGTCGAGTCATTCAGATTGGCCAACAAATGAATCCCAAAAAACCCGACTGGCTTATTGAAGAAGAAGAGGATCGAAAGCGCACCTACATGATCGACGACGTAATGAGCCGACGGGATCAGGAACGAGATGAGCCGGAGGACGAGTCGTGATGCCTACCCGTGCTTTTCTATTTATGGAGACGGCCACGCTACGGGCCGAGAACAAGGCGCTAAAGAATTTAAAGATCGCCGTGCAACTGGGCGACTTAACGGAAGCGCAAAAGCTAGCCCGCCAACACGACGACGCCTGGGTGCGGGCTGAGGACACTTTCACAGCAAACGGATTCGCACATGAGTCGAACGATTTTTGCGATGACGAGTAATCGCAAACCAAGAAACAACAACAAAGAAACCAAAATAGGAGAAACAGAATATGGCAATCATGGCATCACGCGGTGGAACATACACTCCGGCCCCCGAAGGGTCGCACGACGCAGTTTTCTGCGACGTAGTGGACTTAGGAATGGTAGACGGCACGTACGGCAAGAAGCATCTCGTGCAGGTGGTGTGGCAGTTGGCGGTAAAGATGGAAGACGGGCGGCCGTTTACTGTCTCGCGTCGCTACGGCCTCTCGCTGCATGAGAAGGCAGCGCTGTACAAGGATCTAAAATCGTACGGCAAGAAGGCACCGCCGGCGAATCTTGATCTGGAAACGCTAATCGGCAAGCCATGCACTGTGCTGGTCGTGCATGCCGAGCGCGACGGCTCAACCTTCGCCAACGTGCAGGCGCTACTGCCTGCCGGTGCGAAGAAGCTGACGGTCGATAAGGACTTCCTTCGCAAGAAGGACAGATCCGCAACAGGTACAAATCCGACGGTCATCGGAACAGATGACGGGGACGGCAACACAGTCCCGTTCTAAGAAACAGAAAAACCTAATTGCCGGGCTGGGTGGTCACGCTTTGTGACCACCCTCCTCCGGCAGAAAGAAATCCTATGAATTATGATCTATTGATTCGGTTGGTTGGTACGGTGGCGGTGGTTGGCTTGTTCGTGATGGCATGGCCGATTTTACGGAGCTGGAAGGACTAATCATGGCAATGCTAGTCCCCACAGCTAAAACGGAATCCGCCCACTACTACCTAAAAACAGGAGAGAACTGCCACGGCACTCTGCGGGAGGCGCGAAAGGTGGGCGCTTTCCCCAGCGTGACGACAATCCTCGGCGCTACGCTGGCCCGCCCTGGTCTTGAGAATTGGAAGGTGGCAAAGGGAATCGAGAGCTCACTGACTTTGCCTAGGCGCGAGAACGAGCTGGACGCAGACTTCGTTAAACGAGTCGTTCACGACATGGGCATTGAGACTTCAGCGGCCGCCGAGAAGGGGACCGCAGTGCACGCCTTAGCGGAGCAGGTGATGGCAAAACAGCCGCGGCCGCAGTTGTCCTCGGAGATGTTGCCCTTCTGGTTTGCATTGGAGAAGTGGCGCGATGAGAAGATCACGAAAGTTTACAATCAGGAGTTTGTCGTGGTGAACGAGCAGGACGGCTACGCCGGCCGGTGTGATATGACGGCGGAGCACCGCGACTACGGCACCGTGATTGTGGACTTTAAGACACGCGGCCGGAGCAAGCCGATAGGTAAGAAGACGGTCGGCATTATTCCAACACGCGAAGGGGACATCCTACAGCTCGGCGCTTATCGCCACGGAACTTTCGCCGATGAGGAGGCGAGTGACGTGGTGTGCTTGTCGGTGCTGATCGACAACCAGACGGGCGAGATTACTGAGCACGCCTGGACGTGTGCCGAAGCGGTAAAGGGCTACGAGGTGTTTTGCCATCTGGTAGCGGTGTGGTGCTGGTTAAAGAAATACGATCCAAGGGAGGTGGCAGTATGAGTATTGAAATCTGGAAAGACGAATCGGTGTTGGAGCAGTTGATCAACAAGATCAGAGCGCTTGAGTTTGAGCTGACGATTGCAAAGCGTGACCGTGACCAGGCGATGTCTGGAATGGTGGCGGCTGAAGTTAGAGAAAACGAGCTGATCGATAAAATGAGGGTGGGGCTGTGAGCTTTAAGTTACGCAAAGGCGATACTAGGCCAACGATCCGCCGTATGTGGGGGCTGGCTAGGCGCCTTAGAGAAAATCTGTCACTGCCTAGTGCCCAAAAGTTGGCGGCTGAGTTTGAGTGCTCGTACAAAACGATCAGCAGGGACATCGATCTGCTGAGGGACTTTATGGGCTACGAGTTGCAATGGGACGCACGGGCGTTCCAGTACCGGCTGGCGGCCCCGCTACCGAAGGCGGTGCTATGAAGTCTCATCAAGTGGCTAAACTGCTATTAGAGAAACCAGATGCCCCTCTAGTTTTTAAGTCCTCAAGAACAATCAATGATAGGCACTGGTTTGGTGGAGGTAGTGTTTATCGAGAGGCCACCTCAATAAGCTGGACAAATTGTGGTCAGTTTATCGACGCAAATGGCGACGAAGGAAGTGAATATAATTCAGCAAGGGAGTGCGTAGAAATAAAATGACCCTCGCCCAACTGATTGAGCTATTCGACGCACGGATCGTCGCCACCTACACACCGGCACAATACGCCAAGGAGTGCGCAAGGGCGAAGGCGGATCGGGTGCGCTGGGGAATGGGGCAGTGGTAATCGCATGTCCGTAAAACGTAACGACTGGGCATTAAAGGTGCTGGATCGAGGGCTGGAATACCTTGCCGAAAACAACATGCGCCTAGCCAAGCAGCAGTTCAGCGTCGTGCGTTTAATCCTAAAGGAGCTGGGCGATCGGGCGAAGTTTTACAGAAAGCGCGATATGGAGGCTAAGAAGAAATGAATTTACCCCCAAAGACACAGGCTTTGATCTTGAATGGAGCGCCCAAGGGCGAGCGAAATAAGACGCTGTTTGATCTGTGCTGCCAATGGCGGGACTCTGGCATGACGCAGGATCGCGCTTACGACGAGGCGGAGGATTGGGCACTGCGCAATGGGCTCGGCCATAAGGAAGCAGAAGGCTGCATTCGCTCCACCTACACCAAACCAGCTAGGCAGAAGTGGGAACCAAAGGCTAGATACGGTTTGAATGGCCACAATGGGCTGACGATTGTTAAAAATGACATGCCGGTGCCGGCGATGCCGATTAGCGTTGAGGCTGGACCGATAGATAAATTCTTGACTACTTGTTTCGACTTGGGCGATCAGATCAATATCTGCCGATCCATTAAAGACGGCGATCGTGAGCGGCCGCAAGGTTACGGAGAGATTAAAACCCGTGAGCAATGGCTGGAATTGTTTAAGGCAGATGGATTGAAAGACTGGCAGGGCAAGGCAGTAGGTGTCTATGTGTCGATCAACGCTAACAACGGACAAGGCAAAAAAAGTGAAGACGTGGTTAAATGGCGGCACTGCTTAATTGAGTTCGACGAAAGCACACTGCAAGAGCAGTGGGCGATTATTAAGCGCAGTGGTTTACCTACTTCTGCAATCATTAAAAGCGGAGCACGAAGTCTGCATGCTTGGGTAAAGGTTGATGCATCTAGTGCCAAAGAGTTTGAAGAACGTGTCGATTTTATTTACAAGCATTTAGAGCACTCCAAGCCTGACCCAGCAAACAAGGACGCTGGCAGATACTCAAGATTACCAGGAGCGATGCGGACGGCTACTGGTCTGCGGCAGGAGTTGGTAGAATGTGAAACGCCGTCGCTGACTTATATGGAATGGGTGGAGATGACCATTTATGGAGACATTCCAGAGCCATACAAGTGGGATGACCTTGTTAAGTTTGACGAAAATGCTGACCCGACAGTCTTGTTAGGGAAGAGGTGGCTTTGCCGTGGTGGATCGTCTTTGTGGGTGGGTAGCAGTGGCCTTGGCAAGAGCGTCCTTTGTCTTCAAGCGGCGATGACTTGGGGTGCGGCTCGAAATCTTTTTGGAATTACCTCGCATAATAAGGGCCTAAAATCCTTAATCGTTCAGGCAGAGAACGACGAGGGCGATGTGGCCGAGGCGCTGCAAGGCATTTTAACGGCGCTTAATTTATCACCCGAAGAGCTTGAGCAAGTAAAGTCAAACATCGTGATCGTGCGTGACTGCACCTCTACTGGTGAACGCTTTGTGGATCGCATGCGGAGATTGGTTGAGAAGCACAAACCGCATCTTGTTTGGGTAGATCCATTACTGGCGTTTATCGGTGGTGACTTATCCAGCCAAGAGACGGCCAGCGGGTTCCTTCGCAACATGCTTAACCCGCTCGCGTTGTCGGCTGGCTTTGCCTGGATGCTGATGCACCACACGCCTAAGCCCATGCGTGACGGCACAAGCTACCAAGGACACGACAAGGCTTATAGTGGCTTTGGATCATCAGAGCTTACCAACTGGGCGCGTAGCGTGCTTACGCTGGGGCCTTGCGGCCAAAACGAGGACGGCACCTACGTTTACAAGCTAGAGGTAAGCAAGCGGGGTAAGCGCTCTGGGTTGCATGCTGGCAATACGGCTCGCGATCTCATCGCAACCAGCGTGCAGCCGTTTGTGTATCTAAAGCATGCTGACAAGGGGATGGCTTGGATTGAGGCAGATGCACCCGAAAAGAAGAAGCCGGGGCCGAAAGCTGAGGAGGTTGATTGGAGCAGGTGCAACGTTATGCCTTGCTCGTGGGCTGACTTGGTTCGTTGGGTAGAGAAAACGACAGGCAAATCTGGCACCACCGCAACCCGTTATATAGCTAACGGAAAGGAACAAGATTACCTGTGCGAGGTCAACGGAATGTACCAACTAAATAAGGCTAAAAATGACCAACCCTTTTAACTACCAAATTAATTTGGTAGCCTATCAAATTAATTCAATACTACTACCATCAAGATACCCCCTCTTAAGGGTATCTTGGTGGTGGTGGTTGTTTGGGGAAAACGATCTTGGGGGTAGTCGCGTATGATAGACCAACAAGCACTGGAACGGATGCCATGCGGATCGCCCCATGTTTCCACACAGATGGACAGTTTACAGGACTTAGTCTTGGAGGCGTGCGTCCATCTTCAGGCCACGGCAACCAGCTCAACCGTGGCGCTAATGGTCGGCGTCTTTCACTACCTCATCACTAAAGCGCCAGAGCATCCGGCTGTTCAGAATATGACCGATACTAGGGATCAGGCGGTGCTGGCGATTGTGCTGAATCGTGAAACCAGATCGATGACGGCGGTGGCCAAGGAGCACATTAACCCGGCCACCAATAAGCCATTCACACGGGCGGCGATATCTAAGCAAGTAAACGAACTATACGATCGGCTCGGCGTAAGGAGCAGATCACAGAAGAGCGATAAGGCCAGAGAGTCTTATCGTCGGCGGGCTTACGAGGTACACGCAAAGCGGCGGCGTGAAGCACCTAAGTTTAACATGGCCGCAGTCTTGAAAGGACGAAACAAATGCAAACGCTCAAACAACTAATACCTAAACTAAACACTACACGCGACAAGGCGCTCGAGCTGGTAGGTCAGACGCTCGGGCTGGCGGCCGACGCCGGCGATCTAATAACTAAGGCCAAGGCAGAAGGCCAAGACATTGAAGACGTATGCAAAGGTGCAGGCATCACCGAGCACACTGCTAACGGTTACGTACGTGTGGCATCGCATAGGCTCAAGCTTAAGGACTCCGACCCAAGCAACATCCGTCAGCAGTTCTTATGGGCTGGTCTATTACCCGAGTCGATCAGCACCAGCACACCAGGCGATCCAAAGCCATTCATGGACCCAATTATTAAGGCGGGTCAATGGCTTGCGAACCGAGGCTCAAAGTTCATCAATGCAGACAAGGAATTGAGAGCCCAGTTCCTGAGGGAGGCGGAGCCTATAGTCCGCACCTACAACGAGCTGAGTGGGGCGGAATGAGCAAGGAATCTTTTTTTACTAAGCAAATTGATGCGATGGTTAAGACC
>Ga0114964_10000456_pt1 | contig 31650 bp, 38 predicted proteins | sample C_131016_MF_Meta_FD_92638 | JGI IMG/M metagenome (GOLD analysis project Ga0114964, IMG submission 92638) | Freshwater microbial communities from Lake Croche, Canada to study carbon cycling - C_131016_MF_MetaG | ecosystem: Environmental > Aquatic > Freshwater > Lake | place: Lake Croche, Canada...
ATTAGAATTAATAAAAATAGTACCTTGTTTATTAATAGACATTAATGAAGTTATAATACCATTACTTTCATGATTAAAGTAATGACTTGGATTACTACCACTTATATTATAATATATACTTCCGGAAATATCATTATTACTAGATGGTATTAAAGTTTGATCAATACTTTTAATTAATTTTATTTTTGAATTATTTGTATCTAAAAAACTAGTATCATTAGTTCCAATTTGTGAATAATAACTATCAGTAATAGTTTCTGTAGCAAGTCTTAAAAGATTACCATTTTGACCAACATATAAATAACTTTTAGGATTATCATTAAAAATACCAATATAAGTTTTACCATTATTAAAAAAAATTTTTTCAACATTAATTGGATCAATAATAAGAGGATCAGCAGAATTCCAATAACTATTAGTATTACCACCAATATTACCTTTTATTGATAATTGATTATTATTAATATATTCAAATTTATCTAAATCAAGATTTAATGATAATTGATTTTGTTCATCTATAATAATAGAAGAATTGCTATTAATTTTAATTAAATTAGCTCCAATTTTATTATTAATATCTAATATTAAAGCTGATGTTTTAATATTAGATAATCCAATACCATCACCATATATAATACCATTAACATTTAAATTAGAATTTACATAAACATTAGAAGAAATTAATAAAGAAAAAGTATTTAAATTTAAAAGATTATTATTAATTTTATCATAATTTCCAATAATAATAGAAGAATTTAAAAAAAGTTTATTAGTAGAAGTATTAATATTAAAATTAGAATTAGAAGATACATAAAAAGATAAAGAAGAATTAGAATTTCTAAAAATAGCAATATTATTACTTGTTTTTGAAAAAACATCTAATATAAAATTATTATCTATAGAATTACTACTATTACCTATTGTTGTTTTACCATTAATAATAACATTACCAATTAAAGAAGAAGGTTGACTAGATATGCCTAAATTATTAATATATAAATCTTTAAATATATCAGTAGATTTATCAATAGAAGCAATATAGGGATTATTATAATTATTAAAATCATATAAACCAATTGAAATATAATCACTATTTTGACTATTTTTAAAAATAGTATTTTTCCAAGAATAAGGATTATTAGTAATAGTTACTTTAACATTAGAACTATAACTTCCACCAATACCAATATTTGAACCTAAAGTTTCAAAATTAATAGCTTTAGATATAAGTTTAAGTGAGGAAGAACCTGACATAATAATAATACTTATTATTATAATTAAAAATTATTTTTCATAATAAAAAATGATATTTATAATAAATAAATTATTATAGTTATAAATATAAAATTATGGTATATATTGGTGCTCATATATCACGTGAAAATACTTTATTAAATACTTTAGATAAAATTAAAGAGAATGATGGAAATGCTTTACAAATATTTGCTTCTAATCCAAGAAGTAGTAAAATTACAAATATTAATGAAAAATTCTTTGGAAATTTAAATGATATAAAAACATATATAAAAGAAAATAATTTTGCATTAATAATTCATAATCCATATACAATAAATTTAGCATCATCATTTATTAATGGAAAAAAAAGTTTAGAAATAAATGATTGTTATTGGATTAAATTAATTTTAAATGAATTAAAAATAGCACATTTAATTGGTAGTTATGGTTGTATTGTTCATTGTGGTAAATATACAAATAATACTACAGAATTAGGTTTAAAAAATATGAAAAAATCTATTAGTTTTATAATAGAAGAAATTATTAGATTAAATTATAATTCAAAATTAATTTTAGAAACATCTTCTGGACAAGGAACAGAACTTCTTTATAATTATCAAGATTTCTTATCATTTTATAATTCATTTACAGATAATGAAAAAAAATATTTTAAAATATGTATAGATACATGTCATATATGGGCTGCAGGATATGAATTAGATGAAATTATAAATATTACTAAACAAAATAAAAATGAAAAAGATATAGCAGTTATTCATATTAATAATAGTAAAAATCCTAAAAATAGTAATTTAGATAGACATGAAATAATGATTAATCCAAATGGATTTATAAATATAAATAATATAATTTCATTTATAAAAATTATGAAAATAAATAATCCTAATATAATTATTATATTAGAAACACCTTCTGAAAATATTAAATATGAATTTAATTTATTAAAATAAATAATATTATTTTTTTTTCTTATTGATTATAATATAATATAATAAAAATACATACAATTATATTAGATATTAATATGCCTATTTTTAACCCTGTTGCAGATTGTATTAGAAAAACTATTAATAATACTAGTTCAGCTGATTATTTTAAATTTGATGCTAATACATTTAATTCTGAAAAAATTATTAAAAATATATCAATTACATCTCCAAAACTTGAAAATTTAATTAATCATATTCAAGAATTAGATAGAAATGATTTTGATAAATATGGAAAAAATTTTAAACATATTATTTATAGTGATTTAAGAAATTCTTTAGCAGGAATTAAATTAATTGCATCAGCATTTAAAGCATATGGAATGTCTAATATATATGATAATAGATTTAATATTATAATACCAGATAATAATAATAATTTTGCTTTATTATCAAGTGTTGCTATATATAATAAACCATTTCCAATAAAACTTAGAAATAATATACTTAAACTTTTTAATAAAAGACCTGATAATATTTATGGTGAACAAATAAGATTTTTATTAATTGATCAAGGTTTTAAAGAAGGTATTGATGTATTTGATGTTAAATATGTTCATATTTTTGATGAATTAATAACTCCAGCTGATGAAAAACAAGCAATTGGTAGAGGAACTCGTTTTTGTGGTCAAAAAGGTCTTAATTTTAATCCAGAATTAGGATGGCCATTACATGTTTTTAAATATAGATTATTATTAACAGATAAATTAAAAGAAAAATATGAAACAAATGATGCGTTTTCATTATTTTTAAAAGAAAGTAATATAGATATTAAAAAATTATATTTTGCAGCTGAATTAGAAAATATATGTAGATTTGGTGCTATTGATTATGAAATAAATAAAGCTATTCATGAATTTGGAAATGAAGAAAATGATGATTTAAAACAATCTAATATTATTGAAAAAATTAATAATTTTCAATCATTTAAATTAAATGATATATATGATCCTTTAGAAAATTATAATAAAGATGATTTTAAATTATTAAAAAAAGCATATAATCAATTTGGAGGTCTTAAAAATACTAAATTTATTATAAAAAAAAATAATAAAAATATTACTAAAAAAAAATTAATTAGTAAAAAAACTTCTCATTTTATTAATATTCAAAAAGTTAAACCTATTGAAAAAATTCTTATTAAAAAACTTGATTTTATAAATATGCGTAAATATATTCGTAAATATTTCAATATATATAAATGGACTAATCTTAAATTTGAAAATAAATGTGTTGATACATCTACTGTTACTAAAAGAATTGTTGATTTAAATAATAGTCAATTGTTTGTTAGTAATTTTTTTACTAATAATAGTTCTTATAAAGGTATATTATTTTGGCATTCTGTGGGAACTGGTAAAACTTGTTCAGCAATTGCTACTGCTTCTAATACTTTTGAAAAAGAAAATTATACAATATTATGGGTTACAAGACATACATTAAAACCAGATATTTGGAAAAATATTTATACTCAAGTTTGTTCTAATACTATAAAAGAAAAACTTGAAAAAGGTATAAATATACCTGATATTATGACTAATAATCAACTTAAATATTTAGATAATAAATGGGTTATGCCTATTAGTTATAAACAATTTTCAAATTTAATTGCAGGAAAAAATAAATTTTATGATGATTTAGTCAAAAAAAATGGAAAACAAGATCCATTAAAAAAAACTTTAATTATTATTGATGAAGCTCATAAAATTTTTGCTAATGATGTTCCTATAAATGAAAAACCTAATATTAAAATTTTAAAAAAAGCTATATATAATTCATATAAATTATCTAATGAAAATAGTTGTAAATTATTATTAATGACTGCTACACCTTATACTAATGATCCTATTCAATTATTTAAACTTTTAAATTTACTTAAAGAAGATGATTATTTTCCTGAAAATTTTGATGAATTTAAAAATGAATATTTAGATGATAATTATAAATTTCATAAAGATAAAAATAAAATTTTTTTAGATAAAATAACTGGTTATATTTCTTATTTAAATAGAGAAAAAGATATTAGACAATTTGCTTATCCTATTATTTATATTCGTGATATTAATATGAGTAATGATAATAATGAAGATTTATCATTTTATAAATATTTTTTTGATGATATTAAAGATTATATTAATATAGATATTAATATTGTTAAAAATATAATTAAATATTTTAAATTATTAATTAAAAATAAAAAAAATAAAACTGAAATAATTAGTCAAGAAGAAGCTATAGAAATATGTATATCTAAAAATAATAATGATAAAATAAAAGATGTTAATATACAAAATTTTATTTTAAATATTACTGAATTAATAAAAGAACAAGAAGAAAAAATTAAGGAAGAAAAAAAAATAGAAAAACAATTAGAAAAACAAAAAGAAAAAGAAGAAAAACAATTAGAAAAACAAAAAGAAAAAGAAGAAAAACAATTACTAAAACAAAAAGAAAAAGAAGAAAAACAATTACTAAAACAAAAAGAGAAAGAAGAAAAACAATTATTAAAACAAAAAGAAAAAGAAGAAAAACAATTATTAAAACAAAAAAAATAATTAATAAAATAAATTTAAAAAATATTTAATAATTAAATGATATCATAAATAAAAAATAATATTTAAAAATAAATTATTATATATAAAAAATAATAATAAATAAATCAAATGATTATTTATCTTAATATACCATTTTCTGATAAAAAAATAGCAAAAGAATATGGAGCAAAATGGGATAAAGATTGTAAAAAATGGTTTTGTGAAGATGAAGAAAATGAATTATGTAAATTATATGATAAATATAAAGAAATTAAAATTATTGGTGAAGATAGAACATTTGGTTCTAATAATTTATATATAGATATGATCCCTAAAACAAGTTATTTTAAAAATGTTAGAAGTATATTTACAGATACAGATTGGAATTTAATTAGACATCATATATATGAAAGAACAAATTATAGATGCGAATGTTGTGGAATAAAAAGATTTAAATTTTTAGAAGCACATGAAAGATGGATTTTTGATTTTGAAACAAAATCACAAAAATTAATAAGAATTATTGCATTATGTAGAATGTGTCATTATGCTACTCATTATGGACATTCAAAAAAAACTAAAGAAATTAAAAAAATACATGAACATTTAAAAAAAGTAAAAAAAATAAATGATGAAGAATTAAAAAATCATATAAATGAAGCATATAAAATATGGGATGAAAGAAATAAAATTAATTGGAATATAGATATTAGTATTATAACTAATTCTGGATTTTTAATTAAAAATAATTAAAACTATTATTTATTTATAATACTATTATTATTTTTATTTTTTTTATTATTAATAATATTATTATTTGTTATAATATTATTATTGTTATTATTACTATTGTTATTTGTTATAATATTATTATTGCTATTATTATTACTATTATTATTGCTATTATTATTACTATTATTATTGCTATTATTATTACTATTATTATTGCTATTGTTACTATTGTTATTGTTATTGTTATTTGTTATAATATTATTATTGCTATTATTATTGCTATTATTATTGCTATTATTATTGCTATTATTATTGCTATTATTATTGCTATTATTATTACTATTATTATTGCTATTGTTACTATTGTTATTGTTATTGTTATTTGTTATAATATTATTATTACTATTATTACTATTATTACTATTATTATTATTGCTATTGTTACTATTGCTATTGTTATTTATTATAATATTACTATTGCTATTGTTACTATTGCTATTATTACTATTGCTATTGTTACTATTGCTATTGTTATTTGTTATAATATTATTATTACTATTATTATTTGTTATAATATTATTATTTGTTATAATATTATTATTTGTTATAATATTATTATTGCTATTGTTACTATTGTTATTGTTATTTGTTATAATATTATTATTGCTATTGTTACTATTGTTATTGTTATTTGTTATAATATTATTATTACTATTATTATTTGTTATAATATTATTATTTGTTATAATATTATTATTGCTATTGTTACTATTGTTATTGTTATTTGTTATAATATTATTATTACTATTATTATTATTGCTATTATTATTATTGCTATTGTTACTATTGCTATTATTGCTATTATTGCTATTATTGCTATTATTGCTATTATTGCTATTATTGCTATTATTACTATTATTATTATAAGTATCACTGTCACTATCACTATTATATAAATAATTTGATGTAATATAATTAGATGTTATTTGATAACGATGTTCATAATTATAATAATTAATATTTGAATTTATATTATAATCATTAATTATAGGAAAATTACTATTATTTATATTAGAAGTAATAATATTAGAAGTAATTTGATAAGTATAATAAGTATCATCATAATAAATATTACAAGTTATTATATTAGAATAAATATATGTTTTATTTGTATAATAATTTGTAATATTTGAAGTAATTATATTAGATGTAATTATAATTGTTTGATTTTTATTACAATATTTTTCACCTTTACCCATTACGAGGTGATTGTTGTGGTTGTTGTATTGGAAAAGAATAGGGATATGGAATGGGAAAAAAATTTGGATAATCATGTCTTCTATCATGACGATCATGGTGATCATGATAATCATGATGATCATATCGATGATGGTGATGATGAGGATAATGATGATGAAGAGCATGTATTATTCTTTCAGCTTGTAAATCATTACGAATATTATCAGTATTATGAGTATTTAAAAGACTACGAGTATCATTATTATCTTTAATTAAAGTAATCTTAATATCATTACCAATTTCAGTTAATTTTTGTTCTAATCCTAATTTATTTTTAGCAGCTTCAATTTGAATATTAGCATAATTATCTGAAGCTTGTCGCATTAAATTATTTTCACTTCTATCAATAGATTTTTCTATAGCAGAATGCATTTTAAGAAGTTCAACCATAGAAGAATTATGATGATTATCCGCTAATCTTCCTAAACTATTTTCAACTTTAAGAATATCATTATTTAAATTATGAAAATTCTTTTCAGTTTGAAGATGATAATCACCTATTCGTCTTTCTAAAATTTGATTTTGAGTAGAATTAAATAAACGACTTTCTCCAAAATTTCTTTCTGATATTATTTGACCTTCTTTTATACTAGTATTTAAAAGATTATTATTTTGATTTAATAATGTAGATAATCCATTACCAATTCTTTCAGAAGCTACAAGATTAGCAGCACCATTTCTATCAGTAGCATTTATATTATCACCTCCAATTCTTTCAATAGAATGACTTAACATAGAACCAACACGATCTACAGCACCTACAGTATTAGCTCCATTTCTTTCGGTAGATGATAATTGAATACTACCAGTACTTTGTATTAAATCTTTTAAAGAAGAACCTAATGTAGCTAAATTTTGATTAGCAAAGGAATTATTCATGTTAATTAAATTATCAGTTTTTTGACTATCAGTAGATAAACTTTGAAGTAAAGCATTCATACTTTTTTCATTTGCTGATCTTAAAGTATCGGCAATACTTCTTTGTGAATCAATAATAGTCGCAGTTTGATTAGCATTATTAACAATACCTAACATAGCATCTACAGATTGGCTCATTTACAGTTTCTATTAATATTTTTAGAAAATAAAATATTTATAAAATTATATATAAATGTTTAATTAATAATATTAATTAAAAATGAAAAAACATTGGGGTATTAAAAAATCTTCATATATAAATAAAAAATTAAAAATTATAGAAAATAAGGCACAAAATGAAGATAATGAAGAAGAAGATATAGTATTACCTTTTACATTACAAAAAAATGTAAATAGTTATATTTATAGTAATTTTAATCATATATATTTTAATAATGATATAAATGAAAATACTGCATTTGAATTAACAAAAGAATTAAGAAATGTAGAAATTAGAATTAATACATTAGTAGTATCAATTAAAATAGATAAAATGCCAATATATCTTCATTTAACAACAGATGGTGGATCAATATATTCAGCAATGTCAATTATAGATTGTATTAAATCATTATCAGTTCCTGTATATACTGTAATAGATGGTTTTGTTGCTTCAGCAGGAACATTAATATCACTTTCAGGAGAAAAAAGATATATGTGTAATAATGCTTATATGTTAATTCATGAATTAAGAAGTGGTATATGGGGTAAAATGACAGCAATAGATGAAGAATATAAAAATTTACAAAAATTAATGAAACATATAATAAAAATTTATAAAAAAAATACTAATTTAGAAAAAGAAGAATTAGAAAATATTCTAAAAAAAGATTTAATATGGAATGTAAAAGAATGTATTGAAAAAGGTTTAGTAGATGAAAAATATATATAAAAAATTAATTATTTTTAAGAGATATAAATATAAATTAATATTTATATTTGTTCAAAAAAATGGAACAATTTTATAATACATGGATGAATAGAAGTAAATATTGGTTTAATCAAAATGACGAAAATGATAAATATTTATCAAAAACATTTGGTTATTTAATAGATGAATATTCTTATGAAAAAGATAAAAATCCAATAATAGGTATTATAATATATGATCAATTAACAAGACATTTTTATAGAAATGAATATGCAAATCATATAATTACATATTTTAATAGAAAAGCTTTAAATATAGCATTATTAAATAATAATAATTATTTTATAAATAATTTAATTTATAATGATTGGATGTTTTATATGTTAGTATATAGACATACAAATGAAAAACAATATATATTATTTGTAATGAATGAAGTATGGAAAAAAGTTTCAATACCTAGAAAATTTATAAAAGCAACATATACAAGAGCTAATTTTGAAGAAGAATTAGATTTATATGATTATAATAAAATAGAACAAAATATAATATATGATAGAAATATTTTAGATTATAATCCAAAAGAAGAATTTAAAGAACAATATGAATATATAATAGGAGATTATTCACAAATACCATTAAATAAATTAATAATTGTAAGTTTATCAGGAGGAGTTGATTCAATGTCTTGTTTATATTATTTATCAAAAATAACAAAAAATTTAATAGCTGTTCATATAAATTATAATAATAGAAAAGAAACAGATGAAGAAGTTAATTTTTTAAGAAATATTTGTAATAAATTAGGTGTAGATTTATATGTAAGAACTATAAAAGAAATTAAAAGACAACCATGTATTGAAAATTATTTACGAGATATTTATGAAAGTTATACAAAAAAAGTTCGTTATAATTCTTATAAAAAAGCTTATGAATTAAAAACATTTAATAAAGAAAATCCTATTGTAATATTAGGACATAATAAAGATGATTGTTTTGAAAATATATTAACAAATATAAGTTATAATAATAAATATGATAATTTAATAGGAATAGAATTAAATTCATTTAATGATAATATTAATTTTCATAGACCATTAATTAATGTTAGTAAAAATGATATTTATAAATATGCTAAATTTCATAATATTCCATATTTAAAAAATTCAACTCCTAATTGGTCTCAAAGAGGAAAAATAAGAACAATGGTAGTTCCAATATTAGAACAATGGGATAATAGAATAATAGATGGGTTATTTAATTTAAGTGAAATATTAAAAGATCTTCATTTAAATATTGAAAATAATATAAATAGTTTTAAAAAATCACATATTGATAATATAAATAATTTAAATTTAAGTATTTTATATTGGAAATATGGAATTTTCAAATTATTTAATTTTTATCCATCTAATAAAAGTTTAAAATCTTTAATTGAAAGATTAATGATTTGGAAAAATAAATATGAAAATCTTGAATTACATAAAAAAACAAAAATAATTATTAATAAAAATTTAAATTTATTAATTTGGAAATGTAAAAATAATGATTATAGTTATATTTTACAATAATTAATAATATATTCTAATCCAATTATTCATAAATAAATCTTTTGTATCATTAATATTTTTTAATTTAGGACCAAACCAATCATTTGGACAAATAACATATTTATTTTTATTATTACATAAATAAGCACCAAACCAACTAAATGTAGAATTAGCAATAATAAAATGACTACAATTACTCATATAACATAATTCTTCATAATCTTTTACATTTGGAAATAAATTATAAAATTTTATAAATTTAATATTATATTTTATTTTTTTTGTTATTTCATCAATATAATCATTAACTATTTCATTATCATTTTTTTCAGCAAAAATTATATAATGATAATTATTATAATCATCACCATTATTAATTAAAAGATCTATTAATATATTTATAGCTTTAATAAAATATTCTGGTTTTAAAATAACATGATTAGTTTGATTAAATGACATATCTCCAAATCTTAAATGAATTGCAATTGTTTTAAATTCAAATTTATATTTATTTAAATATTTATCTATTTCTAATATTTTAATTATTTTATCTTTATTATGATCAAAATATTTTGTAGATTGAAAATATCCTTTAATTAATTTTTTATTATCTGGTATCTTATTATAATGAAATAATTTTTCTTGATATATTTCATTTTCTGTTAAACATGGTTCATTTGTATTAACTTTAAATAATAATGATTTTAAAAAATTTGTAAAATAAAATTGTCTAAATGTATTATAAATTGGATAAACAGAAAAATCTCTATTTTCATCAATTGCTTTTGATATACCTGTAAATAACATAAATAACTGATTACCTAAACCAGCATCAAGAACTATACATAAAGACATTTATTTAATTTTAATATAAATAAAATATCCTTAAATAATAATTATAAATTTGTATTATTTTTCAAGTATATTATTAAAAAATGATATATATATAAAAAAATAATATTTGGACTAGTTAAAAATATGTTTCAAAGCAAATTGATTATTGATCTTGCAAATAAGATTGTTTGTGAAGATGAAGATTATGAATGTATGAAAGGAAGACATATTATTAGTATGATTAGATATCATATTGATGCTAATTATTATCCAAACATTCAAAAACAAATTGATTTCTATAATGAGATCATGAATTATTAAAAAGAAAATAAAAAAAAAGAAATGCCATATTAATTTTTGGTATTTAAATTAAATAAATTTAAAATTGTTTTTGTTTTTTTTGTAATTTATCTTTTTTTTATACTTTTTAAATAATTAATATTAAAATTATATCTTTAGAAAAAAGAATAAAGTTTTAAAAAAATAAATAAATTTAAAATTGTTTTTGTTTTTTTTGTAATTTATCTTTTTTTTATACTTTTTAAATAATTAATATTTAATAATCAATTTCAATCCAATCATTTAAAAATAAATCTTTTAAATTTACAATATTAGAAATTTCATCTGCAAACCATTTATTTTTTGAAGGATGTATAATAATTTTATTATTATTATTATTTAAATATGCTGCAAACCAACTATAAGTAGAATTAGCAATAATTAAATGATTACAATTACTCATATAAAAAAATTCTTCATAATCATTAATATTATTATATCTATCATAAATTTTAATATAATTAATAGATTTATTTAAATTAAAATTAATTTCTTTAATAAAATCATTAATTAAAGTATCATTATTTTTTTCTCCAAAAATAATAAATGTATATTCATCAAAATCTGGTAAATTATTTTTAAGATAATTAATAGCTTTAACATAATAAATAAAAGATAAAATACGATGATAATGTTGTAAATTAATATAATCACCTATTCTAAAATGAATACCAATAGATTTTAAATTTAATTTATAATTATTTTTATTTTGATTTATTTTAAAAATATTAAATAATTCATTTAAATTATGATCAAAATATTTAGAAGATTGAAAATAACCTTTAATCATATCATAATTATTAGGAATTTCTTGATAATGAAAAAAAGGTTCATTATAAATATTGATAATATTAATATTATAATTATTATAATTAATAACTTTATCATGTAAATGTTTAAGAAAATTATCAAAATAAAAAACTCTATTATTATTTTCTAAATAAATTAAATAATTTCTATTTTCATCAATAGCTTTAGATATACCTGCAAATAATATAAATAATTGATTACCTAAACCACCATTTAATGAAATAACTAAAGGTTTTTTATTTATATCCATAATATAATATGAATATAAATAAAAAACTTTAAATAAAAAATTGATTATTTAAAGTTATATAATTATATTAAATAAATGAAAAGAATAGAAAGTATTCATAATAAAACAAAAGAATTAAATGAAACAGAATTACCTTATAATAATCTTAATATAATGTTAGAAGAAAAAGATTTAAGAAAATTATTTGATGAAAATGGATTAAAAGGAATAATATTTAATAATATAAATTTATATAGAAATGCTTTAATACATAAATCATATTGTACAATGAAAAATACTGATTTTACAAGTGGAAATATAAAATGTCCATCAGATTGTATTCCATTACAAGATATGTCTTATGAAAGATTAGAATATTTGGGCGATTCAATTTTAAATTTTATAGTAGCTAATTATTTATATATGAGATTTCCAGATCAAAGTGAAGGATTTTTATCAAAAATAAGAACAAGAATTGTAAATGGAAAAATGTTAGGATATTTAGCAGAAAAGATAGGTTTTAATAAATATGCTATAATATCAAAACAAGTAGAAGAAGCAAATGGTAGAAAAAATTATAAAATAATGGAAGATATATTTGAAGCATTTATAGGAGCAATTTATATAGATTTTCAAAATAATGAAGATAGAGTTAAATTACCTGAAAAAATAAAATTAGAACCATTAACAGGTTGTGGTTATTATATAGCAGAACAATGGATAGTTTATATAATAGAAAATTATATAGATTTTAGTGAATTAATATTACAAAAAACAAATTATAAAGATATGCTTGTAAATTATATGCAACAAACATTTCAATATACACCAAAATTTTATGAATTAAATATAACCACAAAAGATAGTGTAAAAGTATTTAATTATTGTATTAAAGATAGAAATAATACAATAATAGCAACATCTACAGGTTATTCAAAAAAAGATGCAGAAAATAATGTAAGTAAAGAAGGTTTAATATATTATGGACAATTAAATTAAAAATTATTAGAAACAGATTTAATTCTTGTATTTAAATTAAAAAATATAGGAAATTTATCATTATAATTAATATTTTGTATAATATTAAAATCTGTATTTTCAGGTGGTTTAAAAAAACAATGTTTTTTATCAATATAATCACTTTTTAAATAAGTTAATAATTCAGAATTTTCTGATATAGATTTACTACTATTTTGAGATAAATTACATTTTAAATTATTTTTAAACATATAATCATTATATAAATTATATTTTTTATCTAAAAATTGTATATGATTACAAGAAATATTTTCAGCCTGTTGTTGTAAATTCATTTTTATATATTCTCGCTAATAATATAATAACAATTTTTTTTATTAATTATAATATAGAAATATTATATGCCTTTAATATCTGTAAATTCAAGATTAAAGGGAGGTAAATTAGAAGAAACTCTTAATAAAGATAATGTAATAATTGTATATCATTGGAATAGTTGTGGTCATTGTAGAACATTTATGCCATTATTATATGATTTATTTACTTATAATAAAAGTTTAGATGAAAATACTAATGTATTTGATGTAGAATATAATGATTTTTCATATTTACCAAATTATTTAAGAAATGTATCTGCATTTCCTTATATAGTAGCATATAGTAATGGAGTAAAAGTAGATGAATTTAATGATCAAAGAACAGAAGATAAAATTTCATCATTTTTAAGTAAATATAGTAAAAAAGATAAACAATCAAAAATATCATTAATTAAAAGTTCTAATGGTACTAAAAGTTCTAATAGTACTAAAAGTTCTAATAGTAGTAAAAGTTCTAATAGTACTAAAACTCCTAAAATTAAAAAATTATTAAATAGATATATAAATTATATAAAACAACAATAATGATAGATTTAAAGAAATCTTTATTAATATAAAATAAAAATGAACAATGATATAGAAAATAATATGATAGATGAAATAATTAATAATATAGAACCAACAAAAGAAGAATTAGAAACTTTTAAGAATTTTGTAAGTGAATGGTTTAAATATGATGATATGATAAAAAAATTAGAAGTAGCACTAAAAGAAAGAAAAACAATTCAAAGAGCATTAAATACAAAAATAGAAGAATTTATGTTTAAATATAAATATAATGATTTAAATACACAAAATGGAAGATTAAGAGCATCAATTAAAACATATCAAAAACCAATAAATATAAAAGAAATTAAAAATATTTTAGAAAATCATAAAAACTTAACAGGAGAAGAATTAATATCATTAATTTTTAATAAAGAAGATAGACCAACAACAACAAAAAAATCAATAAAACGAGTTATTCCAAAAGTATCATTATCATTAGATATATAAATTATATTTTTTTAATCCAATATTCTAATAAATCTTTAAGGGTTTCTTCAATAGAATATTTAGGTTTCCATCCAACTAATTCTTTACATTTAGATGAATTACCATCTTGATATTGTATATCAATAGGTCTCCATAATTTTTGATCTATTTCCATTGTAATATCTTCAAGACCTGATAATTTAATTAATGTATCAGTATAAAATTTCATTTTATATGGTTCACCACCACAAATATTAATAATTTCACCAGAAGTTTTATCACTTTTCATAATTAAATAAAATGCATTAGCAATATCACGAACATCAGTAACAGCTCTAATAGTATCTAAATTACCAATTTTTAAAATTTTATCTTGTTTACCTTTAATCATTTTAGCAATTTGTAAAGCATCAGAACTAATAGAAAATGAAGCTCCTCTTCTTGGTCCTGTAAAACAAAAAGGTCGAACAATAACAGCATTTAATTGTTTATTATTAATTCTTTCTTGAATATATAAATCAATAGCCGCTTTACTAGCACCATATGGATTAGCAGGAATAATAATATCAGTTTCTTTTAATTTTTCTTTATTAGAACCTAAATTACCATAAACTTCAACAGTAGAACAAAAAATAAATTTAGTTTTAGGTTGTAAATCTTGAATACAAGTAATTAAATTTATACTACCCATAACATTCCATTCCCAAGTTCCAATAGGATCTTCAAAACTAGTAGGAGGATGAGTTTGTGCAGCTAAATGAAAAATACCATCAAAATTATATTGTTCAAAAATTTTTTTTAATTTTCTATAATTACATAAATCAGAATAAACAAATTTTATTTTTGAAAATATATCATCATCAAGAATATCTCTAATATCATTTTCTCTACCCATATTAATTCTAACTAAACCAAAAACATCATCACCATTTTCAATTAAAATTTTTGCTAAATGTGGTCCTAAAAAACCAGTAATACCAGTAATTAGATATTTCATTTATATAAAAAATAATTATAATCTTTATATATGATGTTTAAAGAAAAGTTTTTTCATAAGTATAGTTTGTAGAATAATAAATATTTCTTAAATTATATTTTTTAATAAAATTAGTACAAGATTTACAAGGTTTAGAATTTTTAAGACAATTATTATATATAATAGGAGCAATTCTTACAATATAAATATCACATAATTCAAGTAATTTTTTATTATAAAATACTTTACTTATAGCAGAAACTTCTGCATGAATACTATAATTACTATTCATATAATCACAATAATAATTAAATCCAGAAGCAATTATATTATTTTTATAAACAATTACAGCACCATGTTTATGTTGCATAGTAGAATTTTTAGCAATTTCTGCAGCTTTTATTAAAAATAATTCATGTTTTCTATTAATAAGTTTTAAATTACAATAATTAATATCAGAAATTTCTTCATTTTGACTTTCGGTTTTATCCTGCCTCCGTTTAGTAAACATTATCAAATAAATAATTGAGAAAAAAAATCATTTTTTTTAAATAATATATAAAAATCATTAAAATAAAATATTTTATATATTTATAATAATAATTTAGATATATAATTTTTATAATTTTTTTTATAATATAAATCAATAAATTTATTTCTTTTATATTGTTTCATAAAAACAATATCATTATGATAAATTTCTTCTTTAGTTGGTGGATTATTAAGACACCAATTAATTAAAATATCATAATCAATAATTTTATTATATTTATATTTATATTCATATGTCATATACATAATAGCTCTAGATATAATACCTTTACTTTCTTTTTCAGGTATAAATAATTTATATTTATGAGAAATATAATTAGATGTATTATAAATTTTTTCAAAATCATTAATTTTTAAATTAATATAATCAAAATCACTAAATTTATAATTAGATCTATAATTATTAATTTCATTATTACATTTAAAAATATTATGCATATCATTATAACTTTTTTTATTCATATAACATTTAGGAAAAATATGTTCTAATGTTAAACGATTATTATTAATAAAATTTTTATTAATATTATATATTTCAGGATTATTTGGTTGTATAATAGAAAGTCTAATAGATAATAATAAATTTACTTTCATTATAATTTATAAAATTTATATAATATATAAAAGTCATTTTTTATATAGTTATATTAGAATAAAATGTTATTAATTTTAATAATCATTGTATTATTAATAGCTTTATTTTTTATTTTAAATTCAATAATATGGATAAATAATAAAAAAATAATAAATATAAATGATATTATAATTAAATATACAATATATATAAATTTTATAATAATAATAACATTATTATTATTTATGTCATATTTATATTTTTATAATTTAAGACTAATTATTATTAAATAAATTAATGAATAATATTAAAAAATTTGTTGATTATATAGAAAATATATATCAATTAATTAATATTTATAGAGGAATAATAATAGTAAATAATAAAAAAGATGAAATATTATTATTAGAAGAAGAACTTAAAAATAAAAATCATAATCCAAAAATAATTAAAAATAATGATGATATAAATTATAATTATAGATTATTTATAATAAGTGATATAACATTATTAAATAATTTTAATAAAGATAATTATAATTTTATAGCAATATATTAAATTATTTCTTTAATAATATTAGATAGAATTATAAATGGAAGAATATAAAAATATATTTAAACCAAAAACAAAAAAGAAATCAAATGGAACGGCCGGAATAATATTAGGGGTTATATTATTAATTATATTATTTATTATAATAATGTCAATGATGAATAAAGGAGGAAAAAGAAAATATACAAAATAATTATTTCTTAAATAATAATAGAAATTAAAATGGTTCGTTCATCTGTTTCATTAAAATCTAAAGATAATACACAATTATATGTAATATTAGGTATAATAGCATTTGCTATAATAATGGGAACAATAATAGGAAGTGGTTATAGAAATTCAGAATTATTTACAAATAATAAGAAATTAGTATATTTATATATGGAAAATTGTCCATATTGTAAAAATTTTGATAATGAATGGTCTATAATAGTAGATAAAGTAAAAAATAATAAAGAATATAATTTTACAACAGAAAAATATAATTTAAATGATAATAGTTTAGGAACAAAATATGCAAAAGATAATAAAATAGAATATGCCCCTGCAATAATATTAATATCATCAAAAACAGTAGAATATAATGAACAAACAAGAAATGCAGATGCAATACTTAAATGGGCTTCAAAACAAGAATAAATAAAGAAAACTTAATTATTTATAAATATTAATAGAGATGTTTAAATCAAATAAAATTGATTTACATGAATTATATAGTATAAAAGAAAAAAGGGATATTAAAAATATAGCAGTATTTAATCATATATTAGATATATGTTATAAAAAAATAAGACAAATTGCAGAACATGGAGGAATGTCTTTATATTATAAAGTACCAAATATTATAATAGGTTATCCATTATATAATTATGATAATTGTATAGAATATATTTCGAAACAATTAAGACAATCAGGTTTATATGTAGGAAATTTACCAGCACCAAATAATAATTATATATATATATCTTGGAAAATAGAAGATATATCATTAAAAACAAAAAATAAATTATTATTACATTAATATATAATCTTATCTAAATATGATATTTTTTAATTATTTTTCTGGTTTTTCTTTTTCTTCTTCTTTATTAATATCTTTATTTTTAAGTTTTTTTTCATTTTCTAATTCTTCTTCTTCTTTTTTATTATAATTATTCATATAATCATGAATAGCTTTATATCCAAGTAAATATAAATTATTTAATTCATTTTCTGTTAAACTAAAATCTAAACATTTATTAATATTATCATAATTACATAAACATTTAACATTAATATTATCAATAACTAATATATCATCAAAATTTTTAAGTTTATTAATATAACATAATTTAAAATTACTAACATAATAAATAAATAAAATATTATAATAATATTCAAATATAGATAATTCTTTACCTTTTTCTAATTCTTTCATTTCATAACATTTATTAACATTACCGGCAACAATAAGAATATTTTTTTTATTTATATTATTAAAAACTTCATACGGAAAATTATTTGTTAAATATCCATCAACATAATAATAACCATCTATAATAATTGGTTGACTTATTAATGGAATACACATAGATGCAGCTACAGCACTTAAAACAGATACATTTGGTGTATCATTAACATTAAAAATAACATTAGTACCATTATCTACTCTTGTAGTACTTATATATATATTAACACCAGTTTTTTTTGTTAATTCTAAAAAAGTAATATCATCTTGATTATAATTTTCTTGTAAATATTTACGATAAATTTTTAAATAATCAATAGAAGAACATAAACCATAATTATTAATAACATTAATAAAAGAAGATGGATTAAATTTTGTAATAGTTTCATCTTTAGAAAGTTCTAAAATCATTAATTCTAATTTTTCAATAGGTATTTTAAGTGCAAATGCTAAAGCAAAAAAAGCTCCCATAGAAGTAGCAGAAATATCATGAATATTATTATCAAGTTTATAAAAATATATATATCTCAATATACCACATAAAGTTAATGATTTTAAAGCATTACCACAAAAAATTAAATGAGTTATATGTTTCATTATAATGATAATAAAATAAATCCCTTAAATAAAAAAAATTATTTAAGGGATATAGCAAGTTTAGTAATTTGGTCTATTAATAAAATAATAATAATACCTAAAAATATAAATAAGAATAAATTATATAAATTAATATCGACTTTAAGATTATTATTATTAGTAAATTGTTCTATATTTAAAAATTTATCATTAGACTGAGATATAGGTTCATTAAATGTATCTTTAAGACTTTTAAGATAATTAATTAAAAAAGGTGTAGTTCTATATTCATTAGAAGTATCTTGATTATTTGTAGTAATATCAGAAATATTTAAATAAGCATCCATTTCATCAAAATCAAATGATTTTATACCATCTTTTTTATAATTATTATTAGAATTAGTATTCATTGACATATTTAAAACATCATTATATATATTTTTATCACAAGTATCTGGAATATTATATATAGGAGCTTGTATAGATTTACAATCATTATTTTTAATTAAATCATCAGTATTTAAAATCTTTTCTTTATTTTTTTTATTTTTTTTAGAAGTTTTATCTTCATTTGGAAAAGCTTCATCTAATAATGAAAAGTTAATCATTTTTCTATAATTATTATTGAAAAGAAAAAAAATAATAATTATAGAATGGATATTTTACTATTAATAAGATATATATTAATAGGTATATTAAGTGCTTATTTATTAATATATGGTTTAAGACCATCAATACCATATCCAGATAGTATTTTAGAATTTTATGAAAATACTTGGTTATTAATAATATTAATAATATTAAATTTTTATGTATATTTATGGGATAAAAAATTAGGAGTATTATTATGTTTAAGTATAATAGCATTAATATTTGATATGATACAATTTACAAATTAATAATTATTTTTATAAATTATAAAAAATGATATAATATAATAAATATTATAAATTATTATAATGTCGGAAAATGATAAAGAAATATTATTATCATCATTATTATTTATAGGAATAATAAAAATAATATTTGATATGATAAAATATAAGAAATAATAATGATATAAGAAAAATATTATTAATTAATGTAATGTCTGATAGTAGTAAAGAACTTTTATTATCATCATTAACAAATTTTTATAATAAAGATGAAAAATATAAATATATTTTACAATCAATAATAAATGGAAAACATTGTTTATCATTAAGAATGATAGATTGGTTAGTAACAATATATGCAAAAAATAATAATATAATATATTGGATAAATTCAACAAGTGAAGAAATATATAGTTATTTACCCGAAGATAATAAAAATAAATATAAAAAAATAAATTTATATTTAGATTATAGAGCACAATTAAAATCATTTAAAAAAATAAATTTTGATTCATTCAGAAGACATGATAGAATTACATTTATTTTAGATAATGAAAAAAATATAACAATAGAAACAACAATAGGACAACTTAATTTTTTTAAATGGGCATTTTCAAATAAAGTTATAAATTATGCTATAAATAATAAAGATATCATATATGATAATATGTCTAAAAACGCATATATGAAAGTTATAAAAAAAAAGAAAAATTCTTTAATACCAAAACAAGATATACTTATAACTAAATGTTATGTGTCTTTTGATTAAAATCAATTATTTTTATATTTAAGAAGGAGGAGTAGTAGGTGCACTTCCTATTTCAAATGAAACTGGACGAATATCAGGTTCAATTGTAGATATTAACCAAGGACTTACAGCAACTTGAGGATTTGGTATTTCAGAACGTAATTGTAAATTAGCATTTCGCATAGATTGACCTATAGTATTAACTCCAATATGATATCCTGCAGTAAGAAAATTTTGATCAGCTAATTCTCCAGAACTAGAAGGATTTATTTGAGACCATTTATTTGATGCATCACTTGGTAATAAATCAGTAGCAGTTAATTTATCTCTTTTAAAACAAGTAGTAGGATCTTGATATGATGAAGAATTTGATAAAGAACTATTATCAGTACCATTTAATAATGTATAATTATCTTCAATAGGAGAACCTTCAATCATATTAGCAAATTTTTCTTTAGGAGCATAAATATCATTAGAAGCTACACTATTTTTAGATTTTGGATTTATATTTGTATCAGTTGTACTATTAATAGTAGTATATTTATTAATAGCCGGATCCATTATATTATTAAAAGAACTTAATGAACTCCCTAAAATAGAAGAAGGACTATCAGTAACACCTTCAAATCTTTCAACACTATCATTTTTAGATTTAGAATTATAAGATAGTAATAATAAGATAATTAAAAGCAATAATATAGCAATTGAAAATGAAATTACGATTGAAGAACTATTTGAACCCATTAATATAAATATCTATCTATTATCATATATAGATAAAATATTATTTTTTAAAAATAATAGTTTTAAGATTATTAAGATTATTTTCCCAATTTTTAATATTTGTTTCATTTATAATTTCATTATAAAGAGATTTTGCGATATTTAGCTTATTTTTTAATTGAATTATCTTTAAATTAATTTCTTCTTCATAATTAATTAAATCATATTTCCATTCTTCTTCAATTTCTTTTCTATTCCAATCACAATTATCTTCTTTAATATTTTCAATATTTATATAATTAATAGCCCATTTATTAATAATAGTTGTTTTATTAATATAAATACCTAAAAAAATAATATCTAAATTAATAATATAATTTTTATTTTTTTTATTATTATTAATATAATCAATTAATTCATATAATTCTTTTTCTTCATCATTTATTATTATATCTGTTGTTATTTTATCATTTAAAATTAATGTCATCATTGATTCTTCATTATATGAATTTATATATAAATTATTAATAATTTCTTCGGTATTTTCATTATCTTCATTATCAAACCAATCATTATAATTTTTAATTAATATATTTTTTGCTTCATTATCTATATTTTTAATTATTTTAATACTATCATTATTATTATTAGGTATAATACATTCAATAAAATAACCATTATTATCAGAAAGTTGTTTAAAATTTTTAATTTTTATTTCATTTAATTCTAATAAAATTTTTTCTTGATAATTAGAAATAAAATTTTTACCTTTTTTTTGCGGAAAATTAAACATTTCTTTCATTCTTATTTATATTAAGGTAATCATTATATTTATAATGACGCAGGATAATAAAATATTTAAATTTTTAGTTGAATTTATTAAAGATGAAATAAATAAACCAGATTTTAAACAAAAATGTATAAAACCATTATTATTATATATATTATTTTATATTATTCCATTTTTACTTATTTTTTTATTATTAAATTTTATAACTACTTTATTTGCTGTTTTTCTTGTATTCTATATTAAAATAAATAAAAAATAATATTCTTAATTTAAAATAGAATTAATGGCTTCTAAATTAAGAAAACAAGGTGGTACTAATTATTCTTCTATTGGTGATAGTTATATGTTAATTGATAAATCTTTAAAAAAAGGCGGTAGAAAAACTAATAATGATAAAATGCGTGATAATAGAAATGTATTAAATGGCGGAGATAATTTAAATTCATTTTTAAATCCACAAATATTAGCATTTGATACATTAAGTAAAAATATATTATCAAAAACATCATTAGATACTTTAAAAACTTCTGGAGGAGGATCAAATAAAAATAATAAAATTGAAGGTGGTACAGCTTTAATTGAATTAGCACCATTTATATCATCATTAGTTTTATTAGGACTTCGTGCTGTAAATGATAAAGCATTACAAAATAAAATAACAAAAAAAATAGGAACTTTAGTATCAACAAAAAGTAAAAGTAAAAAATCTTTAGATTAAACAATATATTTCATATCATTTTTATCTTCATTTAAATAAATAAGTGATTTAGATATTAATTCTTTAATATTATTAATATTAAATAAATTTTTAATTATATATAAACCTCTTTTATGTGTATTTTCATCGGTTTCATATGGTTCTTTATCAATTTTATAAATAGAATTATCATGAATAATAACAATACAATCGGACATAATATTTAATATATATTAAATAATTATATCATTTTTTATTTAAGTTTAGAATAATAATAATTTTTTATTTTTATCTTTTAAATTATGGATTTGAAAGATTTAGAAGAGTTCTTAGAATTATCAGAAAAAAATGCTAATAATTTATTATTAAATATATTAGATAATATTAATATAAATAATAAAATAATTGTTAGTGATAGTATTTATACAGATACAAAAATAAATAATTGGATTATATCAAAACCAATAACTAGAGGAGGTTCAATATTAATTGATAAAATAATAAAAAATCCAATAAATGATATAGATCAAATAATAGAAAGACAAAAAGTATATTATGAGATATTTAATTATCAATTAGAAACATTAAAAAATAATGAAAAAGATTTATTATGGATAATGACATTAAAAAAAGAAATAGATGATGATATGAGTATAAATCTTTTATTTCCTTCAACAATAATTATTAATAATTTAAATAATTATCGTATATTTCTTGATGGATATCATTTATATAAAACTTTAATAATGCCTTTAACATGTCTTATATATCCATTATCAATAATATTAGGTCCATATTATTATTTAAATAAATATATGTATTTAAATATTGGTTTTATAAAATATTTAAAAATATTATTACAATTTTTAAAATTATTTCTTAAACCTACAGGAAATATAAAAAAAGATTTAACTAAAATTGTTAGTTTTTTAGTTTATATTATAATATATATTTATAGTATTTATCAAACATTTATAATATCATCTATAGTTTATAAAACTCGTGATAAATTATTAACAAAAATAAAAGGTCTTGTTGATTTTATAAAAACAGCTATTATTTTAATTAAAAGATCAAATAATATATGGAAACCATTTTTTCTTTATAATAATGAAATTACTATAAATAATGTTAATGAAAGTATTAAAAATTTAGAAAAACTTAATTATGATATATCAACTATTTATAAATTATGGAAAAATGAAAATTATAAGAAAGATATAATAACAATTCTTAAAGTTATTTATACAATAGATGTTATTAATGTAATATCTAAATTAAAGAAAAATAAAAATTGGTGTTTACCAACATATAATAATATTAATACTAAAATATGGGATATTAAAAATCCATTATTAGAAGATAATCAAATTCCAAATCCTGTAAATTTAAATAAAAATTTAATTATAACTGGAGTTAATGCTGGAGGAAAAACAACATATGTTAAATCAATAGCATCTAATATAATATTAGCACAAACATTTGGTATTATAAATGCTATTAAAGGAGAACTTATTATATATGATGCAATAATTTCATTTATGAGGATAAGTGATGAAGTAGGTGTAATGTCTTATTTTGAAGCAGAAACAAATTGTTGTAGTAAAATGATTGAAATAGCCGATGAATTAAATAAAACAAATAAGAAAGGATTATTTATATTAGATGAACCAATGCATTCAACACCACCTATAGAAGGTATGTCAGTAGCTTATTCAATAGCAAAATATTTAGGACATATTAAAGGAATAACAATAATAATAACAACTCATTTTCATAAATTAATAGAATTAGAAGATAAATATAATGATAAATTTATAAATATATGTGTAAATGCAAAAAAAGAAGAAAATAAATATAAATTTAATTATAAAATATGTAAAGGAAGTTCAAAACAATCAATAGCAATAGAATTATTAAAAAAACAAAAATTAAATGATCAAATAATTTCAACAGCAATTGAAATTAAAAATAATTTATGTAAAACAATATAGATATAATAAGTGCGATTGAAATTAAAAACAAATAATATGATGATGTTTTAAGAAATGATATTTAAATTACTATCAAATATAAATTATTTTATTTATTTAATTTGTATATTTATTATTTTATTATTATTAACATATTTAATTTATAAACTTTTTATTATAGAAAATGATATATATATTATAAATGAAAAATTAAATAAAATAGAATTAGAATTTGGTCATCCTGATTCCATAAAATCAAATACATTATCAAATGATAATAAAAATTTTAATTTAACAGAAATAATTATGAATGAAGTTTTTAATAGTGATAAAAGATGTGAAAAATCTGTATGTCATAATAATAGTTGTATTATTAATCCTATACATAATGAAGAAACAAATTCAATAGATATAGATAATATTATTAAAAATGATATAATTACAGAAATACAAGATGATGTAAAAATAGAAAATAAAGAAAATGAAATAATATTTGATTTAAAAAAAGAATTATTAAATACAGATAATGAATCGGTAAATAGTGGTGAAATTCAAATAACTAGAAAAAAACTTCATAAATTAAATTTAGATAAACTTAAAGAAAAATGTATAAATCTTAATTTATCAACAGAAGGAACTAAATCACAATTAATTGATAGAATATGTGAAGAAGTTAATAAAGAATAATATATTTTTTTATTTTTTTTAATATAATTATTAATTATTTATATTATAATTTTTATTTATAATAAAAGAAGTTAAAGGATTTATAATAATAACTTTATATATAATGATTGAAAATCAAGATAATGATTTAGGTTTTATTAAATTAACATTAAATAATTTTATAGAAATATATGAAAAAAAGAAAAAAGAAGAATATAATGAAAATTTAAATAAAAAAGCTACTGAATTAATTAATAATTATAATTGTTTTATTTCAAATTATGATGCTAAAAGTTTATGGGAAAAAAAGAAAATGATAGCTCAAAAGAAAAATTCAAAATCTTATAATATATCAAATAAACCAAAAGTATTATTAATAGATTTAAGTGATGAAATGAAATGTAAAAAAGAATTTACATCATATTTAAATAAATTAACTGATTTAAATAAAGAAACAATATATAATAAAATATCATTATTTATAAAAGAATTAAATTCATCAATTCAAAATTCATTATTTGAGGTTTTAATTAATTTTATTAAAGTTTCTTCAAATAATATATATATAGATGTATTATTTTTATTTGATATTGATTATATTAATAAAAATATTATAAAATATTATAATAATTTTATTAATAATAAAGAATGGTTACCTAATGAAATAATAATAGATTGTAAAATATTATATAAAAATGATAATTATGATAAATATTGTTCTTATGTAAAATTAAAAAAACATTCAATATCAATAATTAAAGCTTTAATGATTATTTTTAGAAAACTTAATTATATTGATTATATTGAATATATTTTAAAAGAAATTTATATTGATTTAAATAAATATATAAATGAAGGAATTTATAAACATATAGTTGAATTATTATTAGATCAAATTATAATAATAATAGATTTTTTACCTAATAAAGATATAATAAATAATATTAAAGATATTAATTTAACAAATTTTGAATATTCAACAAAATTTAAAATAATGAAAATAATAGATAGTTATTAATAGAATATATTTAAATGTCTAAAATAGAAAAAAAAATATGTACTGATGATAAAATATTAAATATAAAAACAAATAGATGTGTATCAAAAACAAGTAAACTTGGAAAAGAATTATTAAAAAATCTAATAAAAAAAAAAGCTAAAAGTAATTCACAAGAAATATCTAAAAAAAGTTCTTCAAAAGAAATATCTAAAAAAAACGTTTCAAAAGAAATATCTAAAAAAAGCACTTCAAAAGAAATATCTAAAAAAAGTTCTTCAAAAGAAATATCTAAAAAAATAATTAAAGGTGATTTAAAAAAAAGTATTATTAAACATTTAAGTACTATAAGAGATTATGAAAAATTAAATAATAATATATATAAAGTAAGAGCATATACATCAGTAATATCACAATTATATTCATATACAGAACCAATATTATCTTATGAAGATTTTGTTTCAAATATAAAAGCAGGAAATAAAATAAATGGAAAAATATTAGAATTAATTAATAGTGGTAAAATTAAATATGAAGAAGAAAATATAAAAAAAGATGCTAATTATTATTTACAACAAGAACTTCGTAAAATATATGGAATAGGTGAAGTAAAAATTAAAGAATTAATAAAAAATGGTATTAAATCTATTGATGATTTAAAAAAAAATCAACATTTATTAAATGCTAAACAAAAATTAGGTCTAGAATATTATAATGATTTAAATAAAAGAATACCTTTAGATGAATATTTAAAACATATTGAAATAATTGAAAAATATATTAAAAAGGAAAAATTAATATATGATTTTGTAGGTTCATTTAGAAGAGGAAATAGTAATATGGGTGATATAGATTTATTAATAATGAAAGATGATAGTTTTGATTTACAAAATTATATAAATAAACTTAAAGAAATAGGATATATAAAGGAAATATTATCTTTAGGAAAAGTTAAATTTTCAGGAATTGTAAAAATAGATAATAATCCTGCAAGACAATTAGATATATTAATATCTCCAAAAGAAGAATATTATTATTCATTACTTTATTTTACTGGATCTGCAGAATTTAATATTGGTTTACGAAATTATATTAAAAATAAATATAATATATCATTAAGTGAACATGGATTTAAAGAAGAAATAATAAAAATACCATTAATGAATAGTGAAAAAGATATATTTAATTTTTTTAATATAAAATATGTAGAACCAGTAAAAAGAAAAGTATTTTTTAGTCCTTAAATTTTTTAAATATATTAAAAATATTCTATAAAAATAATATTTATAAATAAGTAGATATAAAATACATTTATTATGGCTAATTTTGGTATTTCTTATATAATGAAGTTTATTTATTCAATACTTACTATAATATTATTAGTTTTTATTTATACATATATTAATAATCTTGAAAATAAAGGTTGTAAATGTGCTATAACCCCTAATTCATCATTTATAAAAGGATTTACATTATTTGCAATAATTTATTTAATATTTACTGGTTTTATTTCAGATAAAATGTTATTAGATAATTTTGGTTCAAACATAGTTTTATTATATAAATATGTTGATCTAATATTTATTTTAATATTTATTTATTATTTATATTTAGTATTTCAATATACAAGATTTCTTGTAAATGAAAAATGTAAATGTTCTGTTGATGTTCGTAGAGAAATTATAATGATTGGTTCATTAATAGAATTTGGTCTTATATTTTTATTATTTCTTCTTCATATTATTGCATTTACTATATTTAGTGTTATTTTTACTATTGTTAGAGAAGTAAATCAAGGAAGTGATAATGTTCGTGATGTAATTAGAAATCCTATTAATTCTATAAGTAAAGTTCCTGGAACTTTAGATAAAGAAATTAAAAATATTAGTTCATATATAAGCAAAACTAGTAAAGAAATTAATAAAATTGCTTCTAAAAAAGGAACTAAATCAAAAAAATAAATTATATATTTAAAGTTCTTTTATTTTTACCTCTAACTGATTTTTTTAATAAATTAACATCAGTAGCATCTTCAATTATTGAAGTTATTTCTTCATCACTAATTGATAATGTTTCAATTCTATTATCATCATCTATTTGTGTTGATATTTTATTATGAACATTATTAATTATATTATTAATATCATTATTACTTCTATCAATTTGTCTTGATTGTGAAGGCATAATAGGAGGACTTTTACTAAATGAAGAACTATTAGTTAAACCTCCAAATAAATTACCTATCATTCCAAATAATCCTCCTTCTTGACTATTTGATTTTATTTTTGATTGTTGTTGATTTGAATTATCATTAATACCTGTATTTTTATATATAAATTGTTTAGTTGCTGCATTTTGAAATTGTTTCATTAATTCTGGATTTGCTTTAAATACTTCTTCTACACCAGGAATAGAACTTTCTTTAAACATACGAGAAGTAAGATGAAACATAAATGCACTACCAGTTAAACTTATAAATAAACGAAGTTCCGGGGCCATCTTCTTTCCTTTTGATTTATATTTTTGATGTAATTCTTCAAAAATATCATCATAATCAACTATATTTTCATGTACTTGTTCTGACCATCCATCTAATTTTATAGCAAAAGGATCATATTTACTATTTAAATATTCAGTTCCTGTAACAAATCCCATAAGCATTTTTCTCTGAAATCTTACAGATGAATCAATTTCTTTATCTCTTATAATTCTATCATATTCTTGTTTCATTTCAAGTAAATCAGATTGCATATTATATGAATTTGGTATTTTATAACCTTTATCTTCTAATCGTTTTAATTGATATAATATTTCTCTTTTTTCTGCTAATTCATCCTTGCGTTTTCTAACTATTTTTTCACTTGAATTACTTTTTAAATCATCATCATCACTTTCTTCATCGCTATTTTCATCACTATCTTCATCACTATTTTTATTATCATCATCTTCATCGTCATCTTCTTCTTCATCATCATCGTCATCATCATTATCATTATCATCATTATTATTATTAAAAACTTGTTTAAAAGGTTTTTTAGATTTTTTTATAAATGAAGAATTATCTTCTTCATCATCATCATCATTATTATTTAAAACTTGTTTAAAAGGTTTTTTAGATTTTTTTATAAATGATGATTTATCATCTTCATAATCATCATTATCATCATCAATTATAATTTTTTTTTTATTATTATTTGATTTATAACTAGATTGACTAGATATAGAAGATAATGATGATAAAGAAGCAATTTCATTACTAATTTTATTTTTATTAAAAAGTAAATTAGTTCCAGATCCATTTTTTTTATCAAAAAATAATGATGAACTACTAGTATTAGCTTCTAATAAATCATTCATTGTAAAATCTATATTTAATTAAAAAATATATGTTTATATCCCTTATATAAACGAATAAATACTATTAAAAAAGAAAACTAAAAAAATTAGAAGTTTTTGTTTTAATATTATCAATAATATCAATATTAAATGGTTTAATATCATCTTCTTGTAATTCACTATTTGATATATTTTCTTTATTATTTTGAATACATTTACCAAGTTTATTTTCTAATTCATTTAATCTTATATCTAATGTATTTGAAACTATTTCTTTATCACATTTTTCAGTTATTATATTAGGATTTGTAGAAATAGCAGAATGTAATCCTGATAAATAATGATAATTATGTTTAAAAATATTTAAATATTCATTTATAGGTAATATTGTTTTATAATAAATAAAATTAAATAATTCCATATTTATTAATCCTTCTTTATTGATAATAACAGGTGTAGATCCTAATTTAATTGTAAAATTTTTAATAGTTTTATATTTATACATTTGTTTATTAATTAATAAAGTTATTTCACTATTTGTATATATAAGACCTATAATTAAAAAATCACTATTTTTAATAACACTTCTATCTATATTATTTATATTTCCTTTATAAATTACATCACCTATTGTTAAAATAAAATCATATTTATTATCATCATTAAGATAGATATTTATATTAACCATTGAAAATGTATAATCAATAGTATCATTTTTAATTGTTTCAGTATTTCCTGTCATTTCAAAAATTATATTATTTTTTGATGTGATATCTTTTATTTTTATACTTAATATCATACTAAATTCATTTAATTCATTTGTATATGTATTATTAGCAAAATAAAAACTTTTTGGTCCATTTAATTGAATATTATTTATATCTGCACCATATGAACCTTCTTCATTATTAATTGTATTTGCTTTTAAATTTATCATTTTATTGAAGGTAAAATAATGATATTCATTTATATCTGAATTATATTCATTATTATTTAATTCACATTCATACCATCTACCTTCTGTATTTGAAATTTGTTTTATATTAAAAAAAGTATTTATACACATATATTTATGATTTTTATATGGAATTAATTGAAAATCTATTTTTGAAGATATAGGTGCAGGTGTAGAAACAGGTGTAGAAGAAAGATTAGTATAAGTTTCTTTAGATGGTTTATTAATTTCAAAATTTTCAATTTTCTTTTTTTGTATATTCATATAATTTATAATAAATAAAGTTATAAAAAGTCCTATAAAAAAACCAAAAGTTTTTAAAATTATTTTATTCATTATCTATAATTATAATGTTAAAATTATATAAGAATTATTTTATATTTTTAATTATAAAATAATATGGCTTCAACAGATGATAAAAACAGTGTTTGTTCTGATGATGATAAAAATGAAGAATTAGAAGTAAAAGATAAAGAAGAAGAAGAAGAGGATGATGAAGAAGATGATGAAGAAGAAGAAGAAGA
>Ga0114964_10000458_pt1 | contig 31580 bp, 28 predicted proteins | sample C_131016_MF_Meta_FD_92638 | JGI IMG/M metagenome (GOLD analysis project Ga0114964, IMG submission 92638) | Freshwater microbial communities from Lake Croche, Canada to study carbon cycling - C_131016_MF_MetaG | ecosystem: Environmental > Aquatic > Freshwater > Lake | place: Lake Croche, Canada...
ATCAATTGATTTTATACCAATCGCGTCCAGCATTTTTTGTGTATCATCGGCATTTGGGCCAATATGTCTTCCGATAAATTCTGCTCCGTTTGTATTCAATTGCAACATAAATAGGGTGGTTTAAAAATGGATACAAAGATACAAAAAACTAACCCTTATTTGTTATGTAGCTTTTGCGTGGGGAAAGCTTGTGGATGATTCCCAAATAGTTTATATTTGGGTTACTATTATGGCCTTATCCGTTGAACAATTATATGAATTACCTGCTCCTGAGACGCTTAAAAAGTTCCAAAATTTTTTAAAAAGAGTTGATAAGCGAAAGATTTTAAAGCAATTGCCAGATTTGCATGAAGCTGCTTTTGAGAAAATTAACTGCTTAGATTGTGCTAGATGCTGTAAAAACTACTCACCTAGATTTAAGATGCCCGATATTAAAAGAATTAGTAAATATTTGAGAATTAAAGAAACTGCTTTTATTGATACTTATTTAGCCATGGATCAGGAAGGTGATTATGTAGCCAATACTAAGCCATGTCCTTTTTTAGGCAGTGATAATGCCTGCAGTATATATGAGCATCGACCTACCGATTGCCAACGTTTTCCTTATACCGATGAAGATGTATTTTTTAAGCGTGCTGCTATTACCATGAAGAATGCTGAATTTTGCCCAATTGTGCACGATGTGATGCATGGACTTTTAACTGCTCCTTAGTTTTTAGAACTATTTTCTTTTTTAAAACTAGTACTCCATTTTTCTTAAAGAGGGCGCTTTGAACCAAGTAGTACCTACCACAATAATGGTCATTACCCCTCCAAATACCACTGAAGGAATTACGCCCAGTAATTTGGCTGCTACACCACTTTCGAATTGTCCAAATTCATTGCTACTATTGATGAACATGGAATTCACGCTCATTACTCTACCCCGCATGTGATCGGGTGTTTTAAGTTGTGTAATGGTACCTCTAACAATCATGCTAAAGCCATCTAAAACCCCACTGATTAATAAAGCGGCAAAAGACATCCAGAATAATTTGGATAAAGCAAATACAATGATGCACAAACCAAATCCACCCACAGCTATTAGTAATTTTTTTCCTTGTGCTTTGTTTACCGGGAATAAAGTGATGATGAAGATGATTAAAATGGCGCCTATATCCGAAGCTGCATTCAGCCAGCCAAAGCCAATAGGCCCCACTTTTAAAATATCCACTGCATAAACAGGAATCATTGCCACGGCACCTCCAAAAAGTACTGCAAATAAATCTAAAGAAAGCGCACCCAATAATTCCTTAGTGGTAAATACAAAACGTAGACCTTCTTTTACACTCTCTAAAGTTTTTTGATTGGCCACTAAATCAACATGAGGTGGCTTAGGTTTAATTTTTGCAATAAAAATATAGCCAACAGTAACCAGTCCAACAACTGCTATTAAAGCACCTGTGTGTCCAAAACCAGCAATCACAAACCCCACAATTGCATGTCCAAGTATAGAGGCCGTAAGCCAAATTCCTTGGCTCCAGGTGGTTGCGTTTTGCAATAAATTCTTTGGCATGATATTACCAACGATGGTTCCAAAACTGGGTCCTGTAAAGGATCTGATGATGCCGGTACAAAAAACAAGAAAATAAATACAGATTGCTATAAATAATGGACGATGTGTTGTAAAGTTATGAGCTGCATCCATTTTATCATTGTAAATGGACAAGCCCAAGAGGAAAATGGCGCATAGCCAATACAAACTTACCCCACGAAGAATCAATTTTCTTTTTTCACTGATATCAATGACATGACCTGCATACAAAGCCAAGGATACTGCTGGAATCACTTCGGCTAATCCAATTAAGCCAATAGCAAAGGGGGCATTGGTTAGTTCATAGATCCACCAGCCTACCAGAGTACCCATCATACGAAGCCCCATGATAAAAAGAAAGCGGCCCAACATTAAGTGGCTAAATTCTTTAATCTTTAATGAGGCAAAAGGGTCTTGCTTAATTTGAGTGGTGGTGTTATCCATTGATTAAAGTTAAGGCAAACTATAATAATGCTGTCCTTCTTCAATCTCTTTTTCTAATGCATCAGTAATTACCTTAAAATGGGCTTCATTGTATAAGAAATCGGCATTGCTCGCATCAATAAAAATGGTTTTAATATGGTGCTGCTTAATATAACTGGTGTAGGTCTCTTGAATTTTAAATAAGTATTCATCTGGAATAGCTTGCTCGAATTTTCTATTCCTTTTTTTGATATTAGTTTGTAATTTATTAACAGGGGCGTGCAGATAAATTAAAATATCAGGCTGGGTGAGTTGTTGATGAAAAACATCAAACATTTTCTGATACAATCTATATTCTTCCTCGGGCAAATTAACTTTTGCAAACAATAAACACTTAGTGAATAAATAATCCGATATGGTTACTTCCTGAAATAAGTCGTTGCTTTTTATTAATTCTTGTTGTTGCTTAAAACGTTCTGCTAAAAAAAATAATTCTAAAGGGAAGGCGTATTGTTTCGGGTTTTCATAAAATTTAGTCAGGAAAGGGTTTTCTGCAAACTCTTCCAATACCAATTTTGCATTGTAATGTTGTGATAAAAGCTGCGACAAGGTCGTTTTTCCCGCTCCAATATTTCCTTCTATAGCTATATAATGATGCTTCATATTTTTAATTCGTACTACGTTTCAAATATAGGCAGCAGACCGCTTAAAAATTATTTTTTTTATGCACAAGACATTCGTCGGTGCATTCAGCTAGTAATGCTGAATTGGTTTTATTTAAAAGGGGATGTTTAAAGTTAGGTGCAATTTCAACCATTGGAATTAACACAAAATTTCTTTTAAACATACTTGGGTGAGGAACAGTAAGGTCAGTTGTATCTATGATTTCGTTATTGAAATAAATAATATCTATATCAATGGTTCTGGGTCCCAATGGAAGGTCTCTTTTTCTCCCTAATTTAATTTCTATTTCTAATAGAAAGGACATCAATTGATGCGCCGAATAAGTTGTACTTATAAGTAATGCTTGATTTAAAAATGAAGCCTGATTGGTCATTCCCCAAGCGGCTGTTTCATAGATGGATGATTCTTTTTCAATCTTTCCTGCTTGGGCATTAATACAAGTGATTGCCTTGTTTAAATTTGCCAGTGGGTCGCCCATATTGCCGCCTATCAATAGGTATGCTTTGTTCATAGAAGGATATTGAAAGTAGCTCAAATATCCATAATTTTACACCCTTACCCTATTTTAGCACCCTCTATTTCGGGAAAACGAACAAATCAATATAAAACTTACATGAAAATTTTTTTCAAAACCTTTTTTGCCTCTTTATTGGCCTTGTTTATTTTTAGCTTATTGGGCTTTCTAATTCTTTTAGGAATTGCAGGTAGTTTTTCAAAAGAAGAGCAAAAAACAATTGAACCCAATTCAGTTTTAGTGATAGATGTTGCTGAAGACTTTTTAGAACAAACCAAATCGGATCCATTCTCAGAAATTATCAATAAAAAGAAAGGGAAAGTACCAAGTTTGTCTGAATTAATTAGTCTAATTAACAATGCTAAAAAAGATTCTACAATTAAAGGGATATATATAAAATGTCAACAAAATCCCAACGGCTATGCAAGCACAGAGGAGATTAGAAAAGCGTTGGTTGATTTTAAGGCTTCCAAGAAATTTATCATTGCTTATGGGGAAACAATTTCTCAAAAAGGGTATTGGATTGGAAATGTGGCAGATGAAATTTATACGCACCCTCAAGGTGGATTAGAGTTTAGTGGCTTTTCCTATGAAACTTTATTTTTAAAAGGGTTGTTAGACAAATTGGAAGTAAAGCCTGAGGTATTTTATGCTGGAAAATTCAAAAGCGCTACGGAGCCATTTAGATATGCTCAAATGTCCGAAGCCAATAAGTTACAAACAGGAGTTTGGCTCAATGCTTTATATACTAATTTTTTAGAAGGTGTTGCAGAAAAAAGGAAGATTGACATAGTTACTTTAAAAGAGTTGGCCAATGATGGTAAAATTCAAAATGCAAATGATGCTTTGCAAAATCATTTAGTAGATGGATTATTATTTGATGATCAGGTTAAAAAAATCATTGCAAAAAAAGTACACGTACAAAAAGAAAAATCTATTTCATTTGTTAGCTTAGTTGATTACGCAGGGTCTGTAGCTTTACGTGGTTCAGGTAGTGGAAAGATTGCTGTTATTTATGCTGATGGTGATATTGAAATGGGCAAAGATCAAAAAGGGGCCATTGCTAGTGATGATTATAGATTATTGTTACAAAAATTAAGAAATGATGCAACCATTGGGGCAGTTGTTTTAAGAGTAAATTCTCCTGGAGGAAGTTCTTTAGCAAGTGATATCATTTGGAGAGAAATTGATCTGTTAAAAAAGGAAAAACCTGTAGTGGTAAGCATGGGTAATTATGCTGCTTCAGGTGGTTATTATATTTCTTGTGGTGCAGATTCTATTTATGCAGATGCTAATACCATTTCGGGATCTATTGGTGTTTTTTCTGTTATTCCTAATGTAGAAATGTTTATGAAAAATAAACTTGGTATTACTTTTGATAGAGTAAAAACTGGACAGTATGCTGATATGCCTTCTGCTACTAGAACTTTGAGTGCTACAGAACAAAGATTTATGCAAGCGAGTGTAGACAGCGTGTATGCATCCTTTAAATTAAGAGTAGCCATAGGTCGTAAAAAAAGCGTGACTTATATTGATTCCATCGCCCAGGGTAGAGTTTGGATTGGCGCTGATGCGGTGAAGGTTGGATTAGTTGATAAAATTGGTACATTAAATGAGGCCATTGCTGCTGCAGCTAGATTAGCGCATATAAAAGGATATAGCATTAAATCCTATCCTGAAAATAAATCTTTTATTGAAGAGTTTATTGACGGCTATGAGAATAGTGTAAAAATAAAAGCCATCAAAGAGGAAATTGGCTTAGCTCAATGGCAAACTTTACAACAAGTTAAAGGGATCCAACAAATGATGGGTCAACCTCAAGCTCGATTGCCTATCTTTGTGGTGAATCATCCTTAATACTATGCGCCCATACAGTCAACTTACTGCCATGTTGGCGATTACTAAAGCAAGTCTTAGGTCTATCTTTAGAAGTCCGTCAGCAGTGGTATTTAGTTTTGTCTTCCCCTTAATTTTTATTTTGGTTTTTGGCTTTTTAAGCAGCGGAAGCAATGTAAATGTGAAAGTGGTTCTGGATAAACGTTCCGATACGGCTAATGCTTTGTATGCAGCTATAAAAAATATTCCAGGTTTGAGTTTTGTTGAAGGAGAGGAGGATAAAATTAAAAGTGAATTAGCAAAAGGGCGCATCACCACCATGCTTTCTATCCAAAAATCTGCTAATGCTAGTGCACCTTACCTTATCAACTTAACTAGTTCTGAAGCGGCCAATCCGCAGAATATACAATTGGTGAAATCAATTTTAAATTCAGTGATTGGGAAAATCAATCAAACTGCATTTCCCAATACGCCTACTATTGCTGTAGTAAATAATACTGTTCAACAAGTGCCTGGACGCATTTACAGAACAATTGATTTTATACTGCCCGGTCAAATGGGTTTTTCCTTATTGAGTGCTGGTGTATTTGGTGTTGCTTTTTTATTTTTTAATTTAAGACAACAATTGGTGTTAAAAAGATTTTATGCAACCCCAATTCGAAGATTATATATTATACTTGGAGAAGCATTGAGTAGAGTCGTGTTTCAACTAATCACTGCCGTAGTTATTATAGGTATTGGTCATTTTGCTTTTAAGTTTACACTAGTAAATGGATGGGTTACCTTTGCTAGTATTATGGCTTTAAGTTTTATCGCTTTAATTTTATTTATGGGATTTGGTTTTATTGTTAGTGGAGTAGCAAAGAATGAAAGTAGTATCCCGCCTTTAGCCAATATCATCACTCTACCTCAGTTTTTATTAGCGGGCACTTTTTTCTCTATTGATAATTTTCCAACCTGGATGCAGCCCTTTTGTAGAATATTACCATTGACCCACTTTAACAACGCCATGCGTAATATTTCATTTGAAGGAACAGGTTTACTTGCTGCTTGGCCTGATATATCCATATTAATTATTTGGATTATTGTAGTGTATGCAATTGCTTTCAAAATTTTTAAATGGGAATAAATGCGGTTCATTAAATTAGCCTTCATTAGTGTTGTTATTTTAAGTTTGCTTGTCACGGGTATCTCGCTGTTATTTCCATCAACAGTGATTGCCTCTAGGGCTATTGAAATAAATACCAATCCTACAAAAATTAGCTATTTCTTGTCTAACATAGCGCATTGGAAGGAGTGGATGAGTGATTGGAAAGAAAATGAAGTAAGATTGGAAAACAATACTGCTTATATAGGTACCCAAACGGTTCAATTTATTAGTCAAACAGATCATTCTGTAAATTATAAATGGGTAGCAACTGGACAAAACCCTTACTTAGTTAAATTTGAATGGACCCTACTAAAAGACAGCGCTTATGTGATTCATTGGTCTTTTGAGCAAAAAGTGAAATGGTATCCTTGGGAAAAATTTCAAACCTTATTAAATGATAAAGTATTAGGTTCGAAAATGGAACTTGAATTACAAAATCTACAAACTGCCATCAACAACAAATAGGCCAAAATTATTTTTCTTGATCTATTAAATATTGAATATTTCTTTTTATCCCTTTTAGCTTGGATCTTAATAAGGGTGAATTTTTGAATCGAGCTTTAAAAGTTGTTTCTTCTATCTCCATCCATTGTACTTTATTCATTTGTAACAAATGATTCAATGGTTTGAATTGAATTTCTTCATGTGGGGTACTAAATCTATTCCAGGGACAAACGTCTTGGCACACATCACAACCAAAGGCCCAATCTTTATAATTGTTAGCTGTGTTAATTTCCGATTTTTTTAATTCAATTGTTAAGTAACTTATACAATGATTGGCTTCAATTGTTTTATTGGGTAAAATGGCTTGGGTAGGACAAGCGTCAATACATTTGGTACAAGTGCCACAAAAATCTTTTACAAGCGGCTTGTCATACTGCAAAGGAATGTCAACAATTAAAGTGGCTATAAAAAAATAAGAGCCTGTTTGTGGTTGAATTAAATTTCCATTTTTGCCTACCCATCCAGCACCTGCCAATTGTGCCCAGGTTCTTTCTAGCACTGGGGCGGAATCTACAAATCCTCTTCCTTCTATTGGTCCAATTTTTTTTCTACATACTTCCAGTAATTCATGCAATTGATTTCTAATTACTTCATGATAATCTGCTCCCCATGCATACTTCGCAATTTTTACATCTTGCTGATTAGCCAATTCTTGATCCGCTTGACTAGGGTAATAATTTTTTAAGAAAGTAATTACCGATTTTGCACCTGGTACTAATTTTCGAGGGTCTATCCTTAATTCAAAATTTTTCTCCATGTATTCCATATCACCGTGATACCCTTTCGCAAGCCAATTTTCTAGTTTTATTGCATCTTTTGTGAGTTCTTTAGCTTGGGCAATGCCACAGAAATCAAAGCCTAATTGTAGCGCTGTTTCTTTAATGAATTTGGTATTTGAAAATTCGTTCAAAGCAATTCTGTGAATGTTTGTAAAATAAAATTTAACTATGTAAAAATAGTAGAAAAACCTTGTCAAAACTGACTTTTATACCGTTTTAGAAGCTAATTTATGACATTATAACTTATATCATAGATTGGCGTTGGATTTGAACCTACCTTGTTATAAATAAACAATTTTATGAATTTAAGTCAATATACCATTAAAGCACAAGAGGCCATTCAGGCAGCTCAACAACTTGCCTATAACAACAAAGATGCAGCTATTGAAACCTTACATTTGCTTAAAACTATTTTAGCAGATAAAGAAAGTGCTACGGAGTTTTTATTAAAGAAAAATAATTTAAATCCTTTGTTGATTCAGCAAAAGGTAGATGCCATGCTTCCTTCCTTACCCAAGCAACTAAGCGGAGAACCTGCTTCTAATTTGAGCAGAGATTTAAATAGTGTTTTATTAAAAGCAAATGGGGCACTAAAAACTTTTGGAGATGAATATGTTACAGTTGAACATCTATTAATTGCCCTATTACAAGTAAACGATCCAGCTTCAAAAATTTTAAAAGATGCAGGGCTAACAGAAAAGGGGTTGGTTACTGCCATTAAAGAATTAAGAAAAGGAGAAAAAGTTCAATCTGCCACACAAGAAACACAATTTCAAGCTTTATCCAAGTATGCTAAGAATTTAAATGAGTTGGCCAATAAAGGAAAATTAGATCCAGTAATTGGTCGTGACGAAGAAATTAGAAGAACCTTACATATCCTTTCAAGAAGAAGTAAGAACAATCCAATTTTGGTAGGTGAGCCTGGTGTGGGTAAAACTGCAATAGCCGAAGGATTGGCAATGAGAATTGTGAATGGGGATGTACCCGATAATTTGAAGAGTAAAATTATTTTCGCTTTAGACATGGGTCAATTAATTGCAGGGGCTAAGTACAAAGGTGAATTTGAGGAAAGATTAAAAGGCGTGGTAAAAGAAGTAGCAGATAGTGACGGAGAAATTATTTTATTTATAGACGAGATACATACATTAGTGGGCGCAGGCGGAGGAGAAGGAGCGATGGATGCAGCGAATATATTAAAGCCCGCTTTAGCTAGAGGTGAGTTAAGAGCCATTGGTGCTACTACTTTAAATGAGTATCAAAAGTTTTTCGAGAAGGATAAAGCCTTAGAGCGTCGTTTCCAAAAAGTAATGATAGATGAGCCCTCCAAAGAAGATGCCATATCTATTTTAAGAGGTTTGAAAGAAAGATATGAAACACATCATCATGTGCGTATTAAAGACGAGGCCATCATTGCGGCGGTAGAATTATCAAGTAGATATATCACAGATCGTTTCTTGCCAGACAAGGCCATTGATTTAATTGATGAAAGTGCTGCCAAGTTAAGATTGGAAATGAACTCCATGCCAGAGGAGTTAGATACTTTAATTAGACAAATTAGACAGCTTGAAATTGAAAGAGAAGCCATTAAAAGAGAAAACAATCCGGATCAATTAAATGCCTTAAATATTGAAATTAGCAATTTAACGGTAGAGCAAGATACTTTAAAAGCAAAGTGGGCAGAAGAAAAAGAAATGGTGGACAAAGTACAAAACACGAAGGCTGAAATTGAAAAATTAAAACAAGAAGCAGAAGTAGCAGAGCGTAATGGAGACTATGGCAAAGTAGCCGAGATAAGATATGGTAAAGTAAAAGAGCAAGAAACTAATTTACTTGAGTTTAGTAAGCTCTTGCAAGAGATTGGCACCAATGGAAAAAGATTAATGAAAGAGGAAGTGGATGCAGAAGATATAGCAGAAAACGTAGCCAAAGCAACAGGGATACCTGTTCATAAAATGTTACAGTCGGAAAGAGAAAAACTATTACACTTAGAAGAAGAATTACACAATAGAGTAGTAGGGCAAGAGGAAGCGATTAGTGCTGTTTCAGATGCGATACGCAGAAGCAGAGCGGGACTACAGGATCCTAAAAAACCAATTGGGTCATTTATATTTTTAGGCACCACCGGTGTGGGTAAAACAGAATTGGCAAAAGCTTTGGCTAATTATTTATTTGATGATGATGCCATGATGACAAGGATTGATATGAGTGAATATCAGGAAAAGCATTCCGTATCTCGTTTGGTAGGAGCGCCTCCGGGCTATGTAGGATATGATGAAGGAGGTCAATTAACAGAGTCGGTTAGAAGAAAACCTTATAGTGTTGTTTTGTTGGATGAAATTGAAAAAGCGCATCCTGATGTTTGGAATATTTTATTGCAAGTATTAGATGACGGGCATTTGACAGATAACAAAGGCAGAACGGTGAATTTTAAAAATACCATTATTATTATGACGAGTAATATTGGAAGTCATATTATTCAAGAAGCTTTTGAAGGGGTGACAGAAAAAAATGTAGAAGAAAAAACAGAACAATCTAAAGTGGAAGTGATGGCTTTGTTGAAACAAACCATTCGTCCCGAATTTTTAAACAGAGTGGATGAGATTATTATGTTTTCTCCTTTACTACAGAAACAAATGTCGGCGATTGTAAAAATTCAATTGAATAATTTAAAAACTTTGGTAGCTGAAAGCGGCTTGCTGGTAGAATTTACGCCTTACTTAATTGAATATTTATCAGAACAAGGATTTGACATGCAATTTGGGGCTAGGCCTTTAAAGCGCTTGATTCAAAAAATGGTGGTGAATGAGTTTAGTAAGAAAATATTAAGTGGGGAGATTGATAAAACTAAAAAAGTATTAGTTGATGTGTTTGATGGGGTGGTGGTGTTTAGGAATGAAGCCTAATTACATCCACTTTACTAGTAGGTATCCTGCTTTTTGTAATGTTCCATAGTACTTGTATATTTGAAAGGGTAATTCATTAAATTTTAAATATACAATGGCCAATAACAAACAAGCAGCAGTAGGTTTTATTTTTGCCACCATATTGTTAGATGTAATCGGACTTGGAATTATTATTCCTGTGGTCCCTCAATTATTGCAGCATTTATTGCACATTACAGACAGGTCAAATATTAGTGCCATTTCAAAACCAGCGATGTACTTGACTTTTATTTATGCGTCCATGCAATTCATATTTGCCCCCATTTTAGGCAGTTTGAGTGATCATTATGGACGCCGTCCCATTTTACTTTTCTCCTTATTGGGTTTTGGTTTAGATTATATTTTTCTAGCTTTTGCACCTACTATTGGCTGGTTGTTTGTAGGGCGTATTTTTTCAGGTATAACAGGGGCAAGTATTACCACAGCTGCAGCGTATATGGCGGATATCAGTGATGAAAAAACCCGTGCTAAAAACTTTGGAATGATTGGTGCTGCATTTGGTATTGGATTTATTATTGGACCCTTATTAGGAGGCTTGTTGGGAGAAATAGGCCCTAGAATACCTTTTTTAGTAGCAGCAGGGCTAGCATTAATTAATGCATTGTATGGTTATTTTATTTTGCCTGAATCTTTGAGTAAAGAAAATAGAAGAAGTTTTGATATTAAGAGAGCCAATCCTATTGGGTCTTTAAAAAATCTGAATAAATATCCTGCCGTATTTGGATTGATTATTTCTATGTTGTTTATTTATTTAGCATCTCATTCTGTTCAAAGTAATTGGAGTTTTGCCAATATTAGTAAGTTTGGTTGGACACCAAAAATGATAGGCATTTCGTTAGGCGTAATTGGTTTATTGGTGGGATTGGTTCAAGGCGTATTAATTCGGGTGGTTAATCCTAAATTAGGCAATGAGAAAAGCGTGTATTATGGCATTACGTTGTATGCTATTGGTTTGACATTATTTGCTTTTGCGTCACAAACATGGATGATGTTTTTATTTTTAATCCCTTATTGTTTAGGAGGAATTTCTGGGCCCGCATTACAAGCTATCATTTCTATTCATGTACCCAAAAATCAACAAGGAGAATTACAAGGCTCTCTAACAGGATTGCAAAGTTTAACTTCTATAGTAGGCCCATCCATGATGATTGGATTGACTTCTTATTTTTCTATCAAAAACGATCCCAATCATATTTATTTTCCAGGAGCGGCTTTTTTATTAGGTGCTTTTTTTATGCTTTTAAGTGCCATTATTGCTTATTGGGTGTTAAAACATGATACATCTAAGGTAAAGGGGTAGAATCTTGCCTTATAATCCCTTACTGTCGTTATATTTGTGGCTAAAATACAGGTAGCATGACGACGCCCTTAATGACGCAATTAAATGAGACAGCGAGCTTTATCAAATCTAAAATAAATTCAACAGCTAACACAGCCATCATTTTAGGTAGTGGTTTGGGAAATTTATCAAAAGAAATACAAATTGATTTTGCCATTGAGTATCATGAAATTCCCCATTTTCCAGTAAGTACTGTAGAAGGGCATAAGGGAAGATTAATATTAGGCACATTAAATGGTAAGAAAGTATGGGTGATGGAAGGTCGCTTTCATTTTTATGAAGGCTATCAAGCAGAACAAGTAGTTTATCCCATTCGAGTGTTAAGCTTATTAGGCGTTCAAAATTTATTGTTATCTAATGCGGCAGGTGGGGTTAATCTTAACTATCATGTGGGGGACTTGATGATTATAAAGGACCATATTAGTTTATTTACCATTAATCCATTGATTGGAAAAAATGAAGAAGCTTTAGGAACCCGTTTTCCTGATATGAGTGAGCCCTATTCTTTTACTTTTATTGAAAAAGCAAAAGCAATTGCAGCGGCAAATCAAATTAAGGTTCATGAAGGCGTTTATGTTGGTGTAACTGGACCCACTTTTGAAACTAAGGCAGAATATAAATTAATTAAAAATGTGGGCGGAGATGTAGTAGGTATGAGTACAGTGCAAGAAACTATTGCAGCAGTACATTGTGGGATGAAAGTATTTGCCATGAGTGTGGTAACTGACCTGGGCATAAGAGAAGATAATAATGTGATCACCCATGAGGAAGTGTTGGCTGCTGCGCACGCTGCAGAACCAAAATTGACCATTATTTTTAGTGCGTTGTTAAAAGAAATTGCTTAAAACCAAACAGGCATGCCCTTTGTAAAAACATTTTTGTTGGGTTGTGTTTTTTTAATATTGGTTCAATTTAAATTGGATGCGCAACAGTATGGTGCTTTAGGTGGTTCGGGCAGTTATTCTAGACCTGTTAATAATAAAGCAAAAGACTCTTTACAAAAGCGCGACCAAAATGCCGACTCCATTACTATTTTTTACAAATTATACAATAGTAATGAGTTGCTTAAATTAGATTCAAGCATCAATGATTTTTTTGTGCATTATCCATTGCCCTATACCAGTTATAACCTAGGCAATTTAGGTACTGCAACCAAATCTTACTTATTTTCTCCACTACAAAAAGGCGGTTTTGATGCAGGCTTTCATGCCTACGATCGTTATTTTTATACATTAGAAGGCACACCCTTTTACCAGACCACTCGACCCTATACCGACTTTGGTTATTTATTAGGAGGGAATGCAGAACAAGTAATAGAAATTAAGCATACTCAAAACAAAACACAACAACTCAATTTTTCTTTCGAATACCGATTTAGTAATTCGCCAGGGAATGTTAAAAATCAAAATTCGAATTTAAACAATATGCGCATCACGGCTCATTTTCAGTCAAAGCGCAAGCGATATGAATCTTATTGGGTGATGCTTAATAACAAAGCTGCTTCTTCAGAGAATGGAGGTTTGATCAATGCAGCCAAATTAGATAGCTTATCCTTAAACAATCCTTATGAATTAGAAACAAGACTGGGCAGGAGTGGGGTTTCTTTTGCCAATCCTTTTAATACTTCTATTGCAACAGGAAATACTTATAAAAGCAATACTTTATTATGGAAGCAAACCTATGATCTTGGCCAAAAAGATTCCATAGTAAAGGATACCATAGTGATCCATTTATTTTATCCAAGATTGAGATTCCAAAATGAAATCAAATATGAAAGCAGTGCATTTTTATTTGAAGACAACTACCCTAGTTCAGCAGCTTATTTAAAGTATTTTAACTGCGATATTGGACTAAATGAAATAGTTAAATTTCAAGATACTTGGACAGCATTAACCAATGAATTTAGTATGGTTAGTTATCCACAAAAAAACAATGCCAATCAATTTTTGCAAATAGGGCAGGGGTATACTAATTTATCAACCAGCTTGAGTAATCAAAAAAGCTGGAACAATTATGATATTTATACATTCGGCGTTTATAAAAATAAAACACGAAATCAATTATGGGATTTACTTGCCGCAGGAAAATTATATTTGAATGGATATGATGCTGGTGATTATGATGCCAATTTTTATTTATCCAGACTGCTTTCTAAAAAAGGGAATTATCTAAAGCTTTCTTTTCAAAATAGCAATCGAACGCCTTCTGCTAATTATTTAGGGCTTACAAATTTCCCTTTAACCTCTTTAAAAGGGATTCAAAAAGAAAATATTATTAATGTGATGGGGGAAACTGGAAATAAAAACACAGGATGGAAGCTTGCCGGAAGTTATGAGCTTATTAATAATTATCAATATTTCACTACAGGGTATAAATCTGCAGTGTATACTCCTGCGTTTAGTTATATAAAGGGGGAGTTAGCCAATAAAATTAAATTAAGCACATATTGGAACTGGTACAATGAGTTAAATGTTCAATTGATTGATCAAACTGCGCCTGTTCATTTGCCTTTATTGCTTACAAGACAAAGACTTGCTTTTGAGGGTAATTTTTATAAAAATCTATTTTTATCTACCGGTCTGGAATTGATTTATCATAGCGATTATAAAGCAGATGACTATATGCCTTTGACGGGTCAATTTTATGTGCAAAACGACTACACACTGCATAATCGACCTACAGCCAATGCTTTTTTGAATTTTATGATAAAGCGTTTTAAAGGATACATCAGATTAGAAAATTTAAACACCTTAGTTTCTACTAGTTCCTCACTTGGGAATACCTATAATTTTACGTCTAGAAACTATCCTGGCACCGGTACCTGGTTTAGGGTAGGTATTTGGTGGAATTTTATTAATTAACCCACTTTCATCATTACCTAGGCTGACCAAAATCGTCTTTTTTTAACAGAGTTTTTATTTTCAAATCAAATAAGGACTTACCTTTGTGGTAATGAAAAGGGTATTGACCATATTATTAGTTTTATTGTATTCTGTTGCTAGTATGGGTGCAACAGTCACTACCCATTACTGTGCAGGGAAAGTAAAAAAATGCAAATGCGGCAAGCCTTCAAAAAAAGATGTATGCTGCTCAGAGAAAACAGTTTTATTAAAAGCGCAAGACACACATTCATTCCAAAACCTAGCCACTATACCTGCTAAGAATATAAGTGGATATCCGGTAAATGAATCTATCACCTTTGTATGCAAACCTGTTTTTGTAAATTGTAACAAGTCTTTTATTGCCACAAAGGCTTTAATAGATATTGGCCCACCTATCTACGAATTCATCTGCGTTTATTTAATTTGATTTTATTGATCATTTATTGATTTGCTTTTATATAGCATCATCATAGCGTCAAATTTTAAGACGCTAATTGAATTTATATTATTAAAAAATTATTTTATTTAAAAAAAAGACCATGAAAAATTTTATATTATTAGTAGGATTTATTTTAATTTCTACATTCGGATTACAAGCACAAACCACCACTAAAATTAATGTAGCTGGCAACTGCGCTATGTGCAAAGGGCATATTGAGAAAGCTGCAAAACAAGCAGGAGCTGCAAGTGCAGATTGGGATAAAGTAGCAAAGGTTTTAAAAGTAACCTATGATGGTTCTAAAACTTCTACCGATAAAATTGAAGAAGCTGTTGCCGCTGCTGGTTATGACACAGAGCATAAAGTAGCCACTACCGAATCTTATAGCAAATTAGACGAATGTTGTCAGTATGATAGAGCAGTAAAAGCTAAGGTGGCAGACAATGCAAGTTGTTGCAAACCAGGAGCTAGCTGTTGCACTGATGGAGTAGCTTGTAAGAAAGAGATGACAAAAGACGGCAAAGATATGGGATGCTGTAAAAAAGACGCCAAATGTTGTAAAGACGGCGCTTGTTGCAAATAATTGAAAAAATATATAAGATCATCATTAGTTAACCTAATGATGATCTTATTGTTTATTTGTGCTTCCAGTTAATCCTTCTGCCCACGTAGCATTTTATATTTAGATCATTGGAGCTTTCTGTTAGTCCTTTTCCAATTCCAAAATTAAATTCATAAAGTGGGTGTAAAAAAAGATCTACCACCGCATACAATTGATGCTCTTGATTGGGTAGTTTAAAGGGGTTAAATAGTTTTCCTGTATTGCCATAATATTCAAATCCAATACTGGCTTTTGGAGAACTTGCATAAGCGTATTTAAAGTTAGGCTCAAATAAACATTCGTTGTTTGTAAATGAAACGCCTAAACTTGGGTTAAAAGAATAATAATGGTCACCTATCGTTTTATCAAATATGGGTCTAATTTCAGCACCCCAATCCATTTCGTTGGTAAAGGGATCTTTATCAAATCCAATTTCAGTTGACAAGCTTACACCAACTGGCCATTCCCATTTTTCTGGGGCTTTTATTCTAGGCCTAATATGACTTCCAGTATATTGTATTTTGCCATTATTATTAAAAGTGAAAACATAAAATCCTAATTCAGCATCTTTTGATAATCCAGTAGTCACTTCTAAGGTTTGAAGAAAAGGATGGTAGTTTGAGTTATATTTTGGCCCAGTAAGTGTATAATTTGAGTGTAATTCAATCATGGTAGTATATTTTGGCGTGGTAGCTGAGCCATATACTTGAATTTCGCCATTGTCTTGAGCCAGTAGGGCCATGTTGGGTAAACAAATAAATAATATGAATTGAAATAAAACGAGTTGATAAAATGTAGTAAACTTTAACTTTGGCATAATTGAATTTAAAGCACAAAACTAATGATTTTAAATTTTGTGTAGATGTAATAATTAATTCTTTTCTTCAAAATAAGCTAAGCTACCACCTACCCAGGTAGCAGCTTTATTGTAATCAACGCCTATCATTTTTCCTTTACTCATTCGAGCTAAATTCATTGTGGCTATATATTGCTTAGTTATTTCATCCCAGAAATAAAACAACCTAATTTCAGCTTTAGCGGGGCCGGTGGGGGTTTCAATACATTCGGCATAATGTACTTTTTCTTGTAAGATCCATTGTTGAGGATGGACTATTTTTTCAATAGCTCCCTTTTGTATATCAATGATCACTCCTTGCCCTGCAAATGAAAATAGGGGCTTTAATATATAGTCCTCCAAGTTATTTGGAATAGTTTCTAATTGATTGACAAATTGTGTTTTTGGAATATAGGTATGTGTTAGAAAGGGCAATAAAAATTTACTAATTCTAAAAAAATGATTCGGATGGGTGACCCATTCGACGTCTATATCATTTTGTAAAATGGCCCCTTTTTCTTGAATGGCTTTGTTTTGATTTTTTAATTCATCTAACACAATTCTATTGTAAATACGATCTATTTTAATTTTTTGACCTGCTCGCTCATAAAATAAATAACGTCCTTCTTGAAAGATTTCAGTGATACAAACTATGGGAACATTAAAGTACTTTTCAGTACAATAAAAATCGATCCTAGTTTTTTGTTGGTGTGGAAGTATTTCAAGTAAAATCGTGTGTTTATTTGTTCCCGGTGCTCCTTTAATGATTTCGCTTAAATGAGCTAGGTATTTTTCTTTTGTATACCCATTTAAATAAGGACTAAAGCCTTTTGGCATAGCATATACTTTATTGAAAGCTTCCTCTTGTAGTAACTCAAATGAAAACAAGGAAGGGAAACCCTGTAGTTCTATGAGCGCAGGCACCATTTCATTTTTTTCATTTTTTGTTATCGCAAAATCCATCAAAATACATTTTGGTAAAGGCGATTCATTAAAAGTGTTGGGTTGATTAAATAAGGAAGCTTCCGTTTTAGCTTTAAAATCGGATGATTGAATTTGCTCTGTAATATATTTGCCGGCGGCTAAAACTTTTTCAGTGAAAAATTGATCTATAAATATTGGGGTTTCTGCTACCCTAAAATCAAGGGCATTAGGAAAAGCTTTGTTAAGCTCAGTTAAATAGTGTTGGTAATGCTCATTGGTAAAAGCACTATTAAATTCTTGTCTGATGGAAGCAATCATAATGGTTTTTTTTATGATTTTTCGCGTAATGCTTTGTCTAAGAAATTGGGTAGGATGGCATTAAAAGTGGCTTTAATTTTTGCAGGGTCATTCAAGTGTTCTATCATTCTACCCCATTTCTCCACGCCAAACTCTTCAATTATTAAATTTTTGATCTTCTCGCTTTTAAAGTAATCTAATAAAATATGGTACTCTCCTTCGGGATGGAATTGAACACCCGCCATATGCTCATTAAATTGAATGCCCATGATGGCTCTTTCAAGTGGAACTTGGGGCCTGATTTTTTCAAGTGCTGTAATACTTGCGCCCATACTATTTATTAAGGCATCATTGGGTTCTGTAATTTGATAAAGCCTACTTTCTAATGCATAAAAGGGATCTTCTAATCCTTCAAATAAAGGATTGTAAGCAATAGGATGCACCTGCAAAATTCCTAACTGTCTTGATTTTCTTAAAGTTATTTTGCCAAGTTTCAAATGTCTGCAGGCAATTTGAAAACTATGACATATTAGAAAAACAGGTTTTTGTAAGGCTAACATTTTATCCAGCCAGCTGGTATATAAACAATCCCATTGTTGTCCCTCAGAAGCTAAAGGTGAGCCAGGACCTCCAGTTGAAATGTAAGCATCAAAATGATCATCGGGGATTTCGCAATGATCTCGAAGTCTAAAAATTTGGCTTTGAATAGTTATATTTCTATCCTTACTCCAATTGGTCAAAAGCAAATGAATACAATCCATACCCACATTGGGCTCCCCATCATACATGTCAATGATAGCAATGCTTAAATGGGGGGCTGACATTATAAGTAACTTAGATTTGTTTTCGGTGTCAAGGCCAACAAGGTTTCATACATTAATTGAATAGTGTCTACAATATCTTTTTTATGAATCATTTCCACTGTGGTATGCATGTATCTTAAAGGGATTGAAATTAAAACAGAAGGGCAACCATCATTGGCATAAGCAAAACTATCGGTATCTGTTCCAGTGCTTCTGCTTAAGGTTCTAAATTGAACAGGTATCTTTTTCGATTTTGCAGTTGCTTCAACAATGGCCAATAATTTATTGTGTATGGCAGGCGCATACGCTAAAGAAGGGCCTTTCCCACATAAAATATCCCCTTCAATGGCTTTGTTAATCATGGGTGTATGCGTATCATGGGTAACATCGGTAATAATAGCAATATTGGGTTTAATTCTACGTGCAATCATCTCGGCACCTCTTAAACCAATTTCTTCTTGTACTGCATTTACAATGTATAAACCATAAGGTAGTTTCTTTTTATTTTCTTTTAATAAACGAGCTACTTCAGCAATCATAAAACCACCTACACGATTATCAAAAGCACGGCCAATAATAAAATCATGTGCTAGTTCGTCAATACCTTCTTGGTAAGTAACTACTGCGCCTATATGTATACCTAAGGCTTCTACTTCTTTTTTAGATCTTGCTCCACAATCCAAAGTTAAATTTTCCACTTTGGGTTGAGGTTCTTTTTGTTCTGGATTGCTTAATCTTGTATGAATAGCAGGCCATCCAAACACCGCTTTCACTGGCCCTTTTTTACCATGAATCCAAACGCGCATAGAGGGTGCAATTTGATGATCTACTCCGCCATTTCTTTTTAAATGTATTAAGCCTTGGTCATTGATGTAATTTACAAACCAACTAATTTCATCGGCATGTGCTTCAATAACTACTTTAAACGGAGCAGTAGGATTAATCACCCCAACAGCAGTTCCATAAGGATCAGTAAAGGTGGTATCGACGTATTTTGTTAAATAGTCCAACCAGATTTTTTGTCCACTGGTTTCAAATCCTACAGGAGAAGGATTGTTTATATAGTTACTTAAAAATTGATAGGAGCTAGTACTTATCAATTCTTTTTTTGCTTTAGTTGCTGTTTTTTTTGAAGTCGTTTTTGCCATAAAGTATGTTTAAAATTGTCCTATGCAAGATACTACTTTATAGGATTATTTACCAAGTTCAAAAGAACTGCTTTTTATGACTAGATATTGAATACTTTTGCAATGTATAAACAAGAAAAAGTGATCAAACCACCTATTGACCCTGAGCAATTATGGCATTTACCAAAGGAAAATTTCCTATCGGTATGTAGACAGATTTTCGAATGGCAGGCGCAGCACAACGAGGTATATAAACAATGGGTAAATTTAAATAAAACTGCCACAAACGAGCTGACCACTATACCCTTTCTTCCCATTTCTTTTTTTAAAACACAGGCTATTTTTATTGGCCCCCAACCCCATACTTTATTTGAAAGTAGTGGTACTACACAGGATGTGGTAAGCAAACATTGGATACAGGATACCCATTTATATGAACAAAGTTTTTTGAATTGCTTTAATTTATTTTACGGTGCACCAAACAACTATTGTATAATAGGGCTGCTTCCTTCTTATTTAGAACGTGCGCATTCCTCTTTGGTGTATATGGTTGACAATTTAATTAAATTGTCAGGTCATCCTGAAAGCGGGTTTTATTTAGATGATTTTAAAAAATTAGATACTGTTTTAAAAAACTTAGAAGCGCAAAACAAACCAGTTTGGCTAATCGGGGTGAGCTTTGCCTTAACTGATTTTGCCGAAGCTTTTCCGCAAAACTTAAAAAATACAACAGTGATTGAAACGGGAGGAATGAAGGGCCGAAAAAAAGAGTTAACAAGACAAGAACTTCACCAGGTTTTGTCAACTAATTTGGGTACACCCAACATCCAATCCGAATATGGAATGACCGAATTATTAAGTCAAGCCTATTCCATAAAAGAAGGGGTATTCAAATGTCCACCATGGATGAAAGTATTAGTGGCCGATGAAGAGGATCCTATTGCTTTAAAAGAAACAGGCAAAGGGGTACTTCACATTATAGACTTAGCCAATTTATACAGTTGTAGTTTTATTGCTACGGAGGATCTTGGCGAAGTATTTGAAGATGGTAGTTTTAAAGTAATAGGAAGGATGGATGCCAGTCAAAGAAGAGGATGTAGCTTACTTGTGGTTTAGCTTTTGAAATACTTTTCAAGTGCTTGTACATAGCGAGTTTCAATTCCGTAATTGTATACTCTTTTATCAATACTATCTCGGCTTTTAATGATCAATGGTAAACTTTGTTGAGTAGCTAATTTATATTTCTGATTTATTTTCAAGAAGTGATCGCTTCTACTTTTGTTTTGAGTGAGGGTATCTTTTTGTTGTACACCAATTATTTTGTTAATTAATTTTGGAACAATTTGTTCTCCTTTTAAATAGTGATCGTATAAGGCTTGTATTAATTCTTTTTCAACCACAGTAAGAGAGTTAACAAAATTAGAGTTGAGTATGGCATTTACTTCTTTAGGTACTCTTTTTTTTCTTTGTCTATAAAGTACAAAGAATACAAAAAAAGCAATTAGGATTAACCACAATACATTGGGTGTAAAAAAGGGTACTACTGTATTCAGATAAAAAGTAACAATAAAATTATTTGTTTTATAAATAAAATTATTATTTGACAAGTCAATATCTGTTTTACTAAGTGTAAAAGTGGTATAACTTGTATTTAAATCAGGGTCTAATTTTATAAGATAGCAGGTATTACCTAAGTTAAATTGCAAATCCTGATAGGGCTCTTTGGTATTATATAAATTAAGCCATTGTAGTTTAGCGGCTTCATTTTTTGATTCATTTATCTTTCCAAATGTATTTTTTTTGAAATCTACCCAGTATAAATCAAAAAAATTCCTTACAAATAAAATATCATCAATATGGTAGGTGTAATAGTTACTTTTTTTAAATAATTTTAATAGTTCAGGATTGGTTACGCCTAGGGTATTCCAGGATTGATTTTTGAAATCAAATTCATAACAACTATCTACTACATTAATATTTAAATCATAGGGTGGATTTTTTAATTTTACAGATCCTGTTGTAAATATTTTTTGTTGATTTCTATCTAGATGATATTGAACGTAATTCTCAAAACCATCATATCCATTTAAGAGTTGGTGACTAGGATACAATTCCCATTCATGTGTTAGTTGACTAAAATAAGTAATAATACCCCTTAGATGCCAAAATCCAGCACCCCCATACTGAAAAAGGGTGTCGTTTAACATGAATGTAAAGCTACATGAATTCACACCCGAATGAACGGTCGAATCTATACGTTGAAGTGCGTATCCTTTTTGGGTTTTATGAATGCTAAAAAGTTGACCAGCACCTAGAGGCTGCAACCAAAACTGTTTTTTATTTTTTACTAGAGCAAAGTTTCTAAACTGCTTTTTTTCTATGCCAAAATCATAAATACTGGAACTAAGCTGAAGATGTAAGGGATGGATCGTATCCTTAAATAAGATATCTAACAAGGCAATATCTTGTTTTTGTAAAGCATTTTTAGCAATACTAGTTTGAGCATTACTGGTCAATATTGTTAAAACAAATAATAATAATATCAAATGCTGTTTAAAATACATGTTTAAAAATAGTACATTTTTAAACAATAGGTTTATTTCTTATATATTATTATAATATTTTATAATTTATTAATGTATAAATTATTGTTTTATAATATATTGATTCATTATATTTTTTTTCACCACTAATATTAGCAAAGATTTTGAATAATATAGTCCTTCACTCCATATTTGTTAATTACATAGAAAATTGACTAAATTATATTAATAATATATTAAATATAAATTATTTGAAGATTTTATCCTTTGGGGGAAGGATAATCGGGGTGATTGGGACTTGTCCTCGTCACCCCAAACTTTTTTTAGGAAGCATTAGTACCTAGAAAAATTTCTAAGATAATTAGGAGTTTAATCCTCATTCTCAGAAGTACAATACATTAACTATACTGCAACATTAAAATCACGTAAAGCGTCGTTCAAGCTTGTTTTTAAATCGGTACTTGGTTTACGTTGACCAATGATTAAGGCACAGCTTACTTGATAATCTCCAGCAGGGAATGTTTTACGATAAGATCCAGGTATTACAACACTTCTGGCAGGCACTCGGCCTTTATATTCAATGGGAGTAGCCCCACTTACATCAATAATTTTAGTGCTTTGTGTAAGTACTACATTCGCGCCTAAAACGGCCTCTTTTTCTACATGTACGCCTTCCACAACAATACACCTGCTTCCAATAAAGCAGCCATCTTCAATAATTACAGGACTGGCTTGTAATGGCTCTAAAACACCTCCAATACCCACACCCCCACTTAAATGTACCCCTTTCCCAATTTGTGCACAGCTTCCAACGGTAGCCCAGGTATCCACCATGGTACCTTCGTCTACAAAAGCACCAATATTTACATAGCTTGGCATTAACACCACATTTTTACCCAAATAGGCGCCATAACGAGCCACGGCATGTGGTACAGCTCTAACCCCTATGCTAGCATAATTTGATTTTAGCAACATTTTATCATGAAATTCAAAGGGGGCTAATTCCCAGGTTTGCATAGGCTGTATCGCAAAATACATGAGGATGGCTTGCTTTACCCATTCATTCACTACCCATTGATTGTCCTTGGGTTCTGCTACTCTTAAACGGCCTTTATCTACTTCTTCAATGACAGCACGCACAGCATTGCTATAGTTTTCGTCTTTTAATAAATTACGATCGGCCCAAGCCGCCTCAATCTTATTTTTTAATTCCATTTTTGTTTATTTGTACAATATTACAAACTACAACAGAATTTGTGGCAGTTACTTTTGCACAATAATGAACCCACGTTTATTTATAAGTATTGTTTAATTTGCAACATGTTTGCTTACGAAGAAGATATACAAGCTTGTTTAAAGGCCCTTCATGAAGGGGCACTCCTACTTTACCCAACTGATACGGTATGGGGGATTGGTTGTGATGCCACTAATGAGGCTGCTGTAGCAAAAATATTTGCATTAAAAAAAAGAGTAGATACTAAAACTATGATCATTTTGGTGGAGGAAGAGCAGGCTATTTTAAATTACGTGGAGGATGCCCATTTACAAGTGTTTGATTACATCAAAGGCATTCATAAACCAACGACAGTCATTTATCAAAAAGCAAAAAATTTAGCTAGCAATTTAATTGCAGCTGATCAATCTGTGGCGATTAGAATCACGAAAGATCCATTTTGCAAAGCCATTATAAAACAATTTGGAAAACCATTGGTAAGTACTTCTGCCAATATTTCTGGCTATCCAACCCCTTTAATTTTTCGTGATATTTCACTTGATATAATTGAAGGTGTTGATTATGTAGTTAAACATAGACAAGAGGATACTGAGTTGCAACAACCCTCTTCTATTATTAAATGGGACGAGGAGGGTAAACTTGTTATCATAAGACCTTAAATTAAAATGCAAAAAATTCTTGTCATACAAACGGCTTTTATTGGAGATGTAGTATTAAGTACTGCCTTATTAGAAACTTTGCATGAAAAATTTTCAACTGCAACAATTGATATTGTCGTTCGTCAGGGCAATGAAAATCTTTTTACCAAACATCCTTTTGTCAATGAAGTAATCATTTGGAATAAAAAAAAGCAAAAGTATATTCATTGGTTGCAGGTTTTATTTAAAATAAGGAATACTAACTATGATGCAGTAGTCAATGTGCAGCGTTTTGCTGCTACTGGTTTGTGGACTGCATTATCAAATGCAAATTTTAAAATCGGCTTCAATAAAAATCCATTTTCCTTTTTATTTACACATGCAATCAAGCATCATGAGATAGAAGAGGGGATGCATGAAATAAATAGAAATCATCAACTGATTCAAGTGCTTGGTGAAATTTCATTGTGCAAGCCTAAGCTCTACCCAACCATGGAGGATGTTGAAAAGGTAAAAAAATACCAAGCGCAACCTTATATATGTATTGCACCCGCTTCTGTTTGGTTTACCAAGCAATACCCTATTGCTCATTGGGTCCATTTTTTAAATGCGCTCCCTTTTGAAGGACCTATCTACTTGCTTGGAGGGCCAGGGGATCGTCATTTGGGTGAACAAATACTGGAACAAGTGGCGGTAAATGAAAAAAAACAAATCATCAATTTAGCAGGTCAGCTTGGATTTTTAGCCTCCGCCGCGCTTCAACAAAAAGCGGTCTTAAATTATGTCAACGATTCGGCACCTATGCACTTTGCCTCGGCTGTTAATGCACCAGTGGTAGCCATCTATTGTTCTACCATTCCGGCTTTTGGCTATGGCCCTTTGTCAGACCAACGTTTTGTAGTGCAAACAGCACAAAATTTGACTTGTCGACCCTGTGGCATTCATGGGAAAAAGGCATGCCCTTTACAACATTTTAATTGTGCCCATTCCATTCAAATTCAACAATTGACGGCACCTTTATTACAAGTGCTACAACATTAGTACTTTTGTCCAAATGCAAATTAAATTCACCGCAACAGAACAAGCCCTATTTAATGTAGTGGCTAAGGAAGCCACAAAAATGGGCATACCTGCGTTTGCAGTAGGTGGATTTGTGCGTGATAAAATTTTAGATCGACCTACAAAGGACATTGATATTGTTTGTTTGGGAGATGGGCTCGAATTGGCTACTGCTTTTGCGAATCAATTCAAGCCTAAACCACCCGTGTCTTTATTTAAAACTTTTGGTACAGCGCAAGTAAAAATGGATTCGATAGAAATTGAATTTGTGGGCGCTAGAAAAGAAAGCTATTCCAAAGAAAGTAGAAAACCGCAGGTAAGTCCAGGCACTATTGAGGATGATCAAAATAGAAGAGATTTTACTATTAATGCATTGGCTGTAGCCTTAAATGAAAATGATTTTGGAAACATTATTGATCCATTTGAAGGATTAAAGGATTTAGAAAATAAAATTCTAAGAACACCATTGGCGCCAGAACAAACATTTGATGATGATCCATTGCGCATGATGCGTGCGATACGTTTTGCGACCCAACTTAATTTTACAATATCACCAGATACATTTTTAGCCATTCAAAAAATGGCAGATAGAATTAAAATTGTTTCTCAAGAAAGAATTACAGATGAACTGCAAAAAATAATGATGACCAATATGCCTTCCAAAGGATGGTATTTATTAAAGGAGGCAGGCTTGTTGGAACATATTTTTCCAGTATTGCTTCAACTAGAAGGGGCTGAAACCCTGGATGGCATTGGACATAAAGATAATTTTTCGCATACCCTTCAAGTATTAGACAATGTGGCGGCCACTTCTGATGATGTTTGGTTAAGATGGGCTGCTTTATTGCACGATATTGCTAAACCCAAAACTAAAAAATTTGAAACTGGATTTGGTTGGACTTTCCATGGTCATGAAGTAGTAGGTGCAAGAATGGTAACTAAAATTTTCACCCAACTTAAATTGCCATTGAATGAGAAAATGAAAATGGTACAGAAATTAGTGGCTTTGCATTTAAGACCCATTTCACTAACCAAAGAAACAGTAACCGATAGTGCCATTAGAAGATTGCTTTTTGATGCTGGGGAAGATATTGAGGCGCTCATGTTACTTTGTGCTGCAGACATTACTAGTAAAAATAAAGTTAAAGTAAAGCGTTATTTACAAGGGTTTGAATATGTAAAAGTAAGGTTGCAGGAAGTAGAGGAAAAGGACAATATTAGAAATTGGCAACCACCCATTACAGGGGAAATCATCATGGAATTATTTGCCATTACACCTTCTAAACAAGTGGGTATTATTAAAGATGCGATAAGAGAAGCAATTTTAGATGGGATTATTCCCAATGACTATGATGCAGCTTATGTGTTTATGTTAAAAGAAGCCGAAAAACTAGGCTTATATCCTATAATAAAATAGTAATTTAGCGTTTCAAATCACCAAAATGGCAGTATTAAAATTTAGGGTTTATTGGGAGGAAGATGATGCAATTTATAGAGATGTTTTGGTGAAGCATTCGCAAAATTTTGCAGACTTACATCAAATAATATTAAGGGCATTTGAATTTGATCAAAAACATGACGCCACTTTTTTTAGAAGTAATGATACTTGGCAAAAAGGTCGTGAAATTAGTAAGGAAGTGTATGAAAAAGAATACAAAGCGCCTCCTTTATTGATGGAAGAAACTACCATAGGTGCTGAAATCATTGATACCAATCAGCATTTTATTTACTTGTATGATTTTGTAAAGTCCTGGTCCTTTTTAATTGAGCTTATTCAAGTGATTAAAAATGCAGATGCCGATATGAGTTTGGACTATCCAATGGTGAGTAGAATTGAAGGAGTGGGACCCATGCAATACGGAACCAAGGGATTGTTGGGAGAAAAATTTGCAGACATCGAAGAAAAATATGATTTAGCTGAAGCCAAAGAGGGTTTTGGTCAAGAGGGTGAAGAAGAAGACGCATCTGATGATAGTGATGCAGACGATAGTGACGATACTGAAGGAGAAGATAACAATCAGGATAATGAGTCTGGTTCTGAATTTTTTGAAGGAGAAGCTTTTTAGCATTTATTTAGCCATTGCTGTTTTCAAATCCCCGTTGATTTCATTAAACCTTATTTCAAATTTAATTTAGTTGTTAATTAATATGTCCAAAACTGTTTATATCGTAATGGGGCCAACTGCAGTGGGTAAAACCAATTTTGCCATTGCGCTCGCAAAAGTATTGAATACTGAAATTATTTCAGCAGATGCACGTCAGTGTTATAAAGAAATGAATATTGGGGTGGCCAGACCCAGTGCAGCCGAATTAAAAGCAGTGCCACATCATTTTATTGCTAGCCATAACGTAACAGAAGAAATCAATGCTTCCTATTTTGAAAACTGGGCCATTGAAAAAGCAACTTCTTTATTTAACTCAAATGAAGCAGTGGTGATGGTGGGTGGTACTGGTCTATACATTAAAGCTTTTTGTGAAGGCTTAGATTTAATTCCAGCAATAGAGGCTTCTATCAGAGAAAACATCATCCAGCAATATGAAAAATTAGGGCTAAGATGGTTGCAAAAAGAAGTAGCTGTAAAAGATCCAATCTATTGGGAAAAAGGGGAGCAAAAAAATCCACAAAGATTAATGCGTGCTTTGGAAGTGAAGCTTGGAACTGGTTCTTCCATTACCAATTTTCAAAATAAAAAAGCAGTGGAAAGGCCTTTTAAAATGGTGAAAATTGGCTTGGAATTACCAAGGGAGGAATTGTATAATAGAATCAATGCTAGAGTATTGAATATGGTCGAAGATGGATTAGAAAATGAAGTAAGGGGTTTGCAAGATGCGGCCCATTTAAATGCATTGCAAACAGTAGGGTATAGTGAATGGAAGGATTATTTTGAGGGTAAAATAAGCAAGGAAAAAGTCATAGAAAATATTCAACAAAACACCCGTCATTACGCAAAACGCCAAATGACCTGGTTTAAGCGAGACCCAGCAATTACTTGGTTTAACCCGGCTAGTATTGAGCCAAAGCTTGTTTTATTATAAAAGTTTAAGATTTTTAGAAATTAACATTTTGTAGTAGAAACAATCTAAATTATAGTTATATTTATTTCACAATAGAGCCATCAAAACAATGGCCTATTCATTACATTTTATTTAAAACTTTAAGTATGCAAAAATTAGGAAGCTCCCTTATGGTAAGTCTTTTTTTAATGATTGGGATTTTGGCAAAAAGCCAAACCATTCAATTCGAAAAATATACTTTGCCTAACGGGTTAAAAATTATTTTACATGAAGACCATTCTGCACCAGTGGTGGCAGTAACGGCATTATACCATGTAGGTTCAAAAAATGAAGACACAGCAAGAACAGGATTTGCGCATTTCTTTGAACATTTATTATTTGAAGGTACCGACAATATTAAAAGAGGTGAGTTTGACAAGTATGTAACCAATGCGGGTGGTGCTTTAAATGCCAACACTTCACAAGACCGTACTTTTTATTATGAATTATTACCTTCTAACCAAGTAGACCTTGGTCTTTGGTTAGAGAGTGAGCGTATGATGCACGCTAAAATTGAACAAATTGGAGTAAATACACAACGCGAGGTAGTAAAAGAAGAAAAGCGTCAAAGAATAGATAACCGTCCTTATGGTTCCTTTTTAAATGAAATTCTTATAAGAGCTTATAAAGTGCATCCTTACAAATGGTCACCTATTGGAAGTATGGATCATTTAAATGCTGCCAAATTAGAGGAGTTCATTCAGTTTTATAAAACTTATTATGTGCCTAATAATTGTGTTTTATCTATTGCAGGAGACATCAACAAAGCAGAACTTAAGAAAAAAATTGAAGCTTATTTCGGCCCTATTGCCAAAGGTACCTTACCTATCAATCGTCCAAGTATAAAAGAGCCGCCTTTGGGTGGGGAAGTACGTGATAATGTATATGATAACATTCAGTTGCCAGCGGTATTGCATGCATATCGTGCGCCTAAGCAAGGAGGTGATGAATATTATGCATTTAATTTATTATCTACCATTTTATCTGGAGGTGCTTCTTCTAGAATGAATAAGACCTTGGTAGATACAAAACAATTAGCGGTAGCGGCTCAATCGGTGCCTTTCTTTAATGAAGACGATGGCTTATTTATAGCATTGACCATTGCCAATATGGGGGTTAAGGTAGAAACCTTGGAAGAAAATATGGATAGCGTAGTGAATGGATTAAAGTTGGGACTTGTGGGCGAGCGTGAATTTCAAAAAGTAAAGAACCAAATCACTACCGAATTAGTGAATAGCAAAGCTACTATGGCAGGTATTGCAGAAAGCTTGGCCAATAATGAAGTATATTTTGGCGATGCTAATTTAATTAATACTGAGTTAGAGAAATACAACAAGGTAACTAGAGAGGATGTTTTAAAAGTGGCTAAAAAATATTTGAATAAAGAGAACAGGGTAGTGCTTCATTATTTACCAAAAGAAAAAACAACTAAATAAATAAGACTATTCAAAGCGTCAAAAAAATAATTTTATGAAAAAACAGATATACATTGCTTTAATATGTTTGCCATTCTTTACAATGGCACAAACAGTGGATAGAACAAAGTCTCCTGCGCCTGCTAAGGCACCCTTAATACAAGTGGCAAGCCCGGTTAAATTTACATTAGCCAATGGCTTACAAGTATTTGTAGTTAAAAATACAAAATTGCCAAAAGTCACTGCTACTTTAGCTTTAGATGTTGACGGATTCAAGGAAGGAGATAAAGCAGGCATGGCTGAAATGTCAGGTCAATTGCTTAAAAGAGGAACTGCTACTAAGTCAAAAGCGGAGTTAGACGAAGCGGTTGAATTTTTAGGAGGTAGTTTATCTACATCAAGTCAAAGTGCATCAGTAAGTTCTTTAAAAAATAATTTCCCTAAATTAATGGAGTTGATGGCGGAAGTAATATTGCATCCTGCTTTAGCTTCAGATGAATTAGAAAAAGTTAGAAAGCAAACTATTTCTGGTATTGAATCAAGTAAGGATGATGCAGATGCTATTTCTAATAATGTAATGAATAAACTTGTGTATGGTGCAAATCATCCATTTGGAGAAATTACCACTACTAAAACAGTGAATGCAGTAAAAGTGGAGGATGTAAAAAACTTTATCAAAACCTATTGGATACCTAATAATGCGTATTTAATTTTTGTAGGAGATATTGATCCAGCCAACGCCAAAGCACTTGCTGAAAAGAACTTCGGAACTTGGGCCAAAGGCGTTTATTCAAACCCTGTATTTGAAAAGCCAGCAGCTCCTGCTACCACTTATGTGGCCATTGTGGATAGACCTGCCTCTGTTCAAAGTGTGGTTGCAGTGGCGTCTACTGTTTACTTAACCAAGGGGTCTGCCAATGACATTCCTTCAAATGTGATGAATAATATTTTAGGTGGAGGTTTCTCTGGTAGATTATTTGCCAACCTGCGAGAAAAGCATGGATTTACCTATGGTGCTTATTCATCGATGAAGCCTAATAAGCAAGTTGGAATTTTCAGTGCTGAGGCCTCAGTAAGAAATGAAAAAACAGATAGTTCTATTCAAGAATTATTACGTGAAATAAATATTATTAGAGATATAAAAGTAGGAGATACAGAATTGAGCCGAATGAAAAACTATTTAGCTGGAGGGTTTGCTCGTTCTTTAGAAAGCCCTAATACCATTGCTAATTTTGCTTTGTCTATAGCAGTTAATCACTTGCCTGAAGATTATTATCAAAAATATTTAACCAACTTAGCTGCAGTAGATGTTTCAAAAGTTCAAGAAGTGGCCACTACTTTATTGAACCCTTCTAAAATGCATATTGTGATTGTAGGTAATGCAAAACAAATTGCTAAAGGCTTAGAGAAATATGGCCCCGTAAAATACTTTGATATGGAAGGCAATGAAGTGGCTGCTCCAACAGAAGTAAAAGCAGATGCCAGTTTAACACCTACTGCATTAATGGAAAAAGCGATTGCTGCTATTGGCTCTAAAGAAGCATTGGATAATTTAAAAGATGTTCAATTAAAAGGAACTGCTAATGTAATGGGCCAGTCTTTAGAAATGAAGCAAACCATAGTGCTTCCGGGTAATTCAGTTACGACTATGTCAATGGGTGGTATGGCAATGATGAGACAAGCAGTAGTAGATGGCAAATACAGTGTATCTCAACAAGGACAACAAGCACCTATTACCGATGATTTAAAAGAAGGCTTAGATGAGTCTGCTTCTTTAGCACCAGAGCAAATATACCTTGCAAAAGGCTATGGTTTAAAAATTGTAGGTGGTGAAAAGGTAAACGGTAATGATGCTATTGATGTGGAAGTGACAACGCCTTCTAAAAAAGTAGCACACCGTTTTTATGATGCTAAAACATTCTTATTAGTATAGACTTCAAAATCTGAAGAAGTACCAGGAAGAGGCACGATGACGCAACAACAAT
>Ga0114964_10000459_pt1 | contig 31577 bp, 32 predicted proteins | sample C_131016_MF_Meta_FD_92638 | JGI IMG/M metagenome (GOLD analysis project Ga0114964, IMG submission 92638) | Freshwater microbial communities from Lake Croche, Canada to study carbon cycling - C_131016_MF_MetaG | ecosystem: Environmental > Aquatic > Freshwater > Lake | place: Lake Croche, Canada...
CATCAACAATGGTCACTACCGCTTTATTTCCTTCTTGATGCACAGTTACATGAGCGGAGCCACCGTATTTAATAGCGTTATCCAACAAGTTATTAATGCAGCGACGCAATATATGCGGGCAAGCACAAATGGGCTTACCGAGTTTTCCGCTAAACGTAACTTCTGCACCAGCATCTGTCGCGTCATTGCAGATAGCTTCGATCAGTGAATCAATATCTACCAACTCAAAAGGCTCTTCAGTATTCGTGCTACGCGCAAAGTCTAAGCCCTCTTTCACCATATCTAGTGTCGCTGACAAATCTTCAACCAGTCGTGCACGTAAATCTTCATCGGCCACCTTTTCCAGTCTTAACCTAAGGCGCGTCAATGGTGTTTGCAGATCGTGTGCAATCGCAGCGAGCATATAGGTGCGCTCCTGTATATGGTTGCGAATGTTTGATTGCATGCTGTTGAAGGCGATAGATGCTTGTTTCACCTCCGTGGAGCCAGAATTCACAGGCAGTGGTGGATGCTCAATATTACGACCTAAATCATGGGCAGCTTGCGCCAATCTGCGTAATGGCTTCGTCGCCATGTGCGCTACAAGCAGCGAGATGAGCACAATGGCAAGCAAAAACAAAAGCAGGGTCCTGATGAAGTGCCCTTGAAAGGGGGTTGAGTTATGGCTGTGATGTCCAATATCAAGTCTTATGGGGCTTCCATCGCTAAGCGAAGTCAGTATAGTCTGACAGTGGCGTAATGATGGATTAGATTCCGCATACTCACTTTTTCTAATCGGACAGTCCTGATCGCTACGATCAATCACAGTAACAGGTCTATTATCGACTAGTGTGCTTCGAAGCAGTGCTGAAAATTCAGAATCGGGGAATTCCCCTTCTAGAGTGGTGCTGTTGGATAGGTCAATGTTAATACCATTTTTTTCAGCAACATGGGTTAAGGCCTCACGCGAAGCTTGAGGAACAGCATTGAGCATCAATATGATTTGTTCTATCCGTTCCGCGGTGTGCACCATGCGCATATGCGCTTCTAAGTCTCTGCGCTCATAACTCGCGAACGCCATAACTAAAGTAGCCGAAACAATAGTACCTAACGCTAAAATGATGAAAATTCTAGCAGTCATCGAACCAATAAAAGATTTGATCATCTCGTTTCAACCTTGACGGTGGTGGTGAGAATGTATCCTTCATTGCGAACAGTTTTGATAATAGTAGGTGATTTTTGATCTAACTCTATTTTTTGACGAAGGCGGCTGACTTGCAAATCAATCGAGCGGTCAAAGGCACTTGCATCTCGGCCATGCATTTGATCCATAATTTGGTCCCTATTGAGAATGCGATTAGGGCGATCAAGAAACATTTTCAATAACCTAAACTCAGCCCCAGATAAGGAAATAATAACCCCCTGCGGATCCAATAGATGTCGAGCTGTCAGGTCTAATACCCAGCCAGAAAAATGCATTTTGATCGCTTCGGCTGTTTTGGTCGGGCTAATCCCTAACTGCTGTGTGCGTCTCAAAACACTGCGTATTCTAGACAGTAGTTCTAGGGGCTCAAATGGTTTGCAAACGTAATCATCAGCCCCTGTTTCCAAGCCAACAATCCGATCTATAGGATCAGATTTTGCAGTCAGCATGATGATTGGGATATTAGAGCTGGCGCGCAATTGACGGCATAAGGATAGGCCATCTTCGCCAGGTAAATTAAGGTCTAACACAATGAGATCAATGCGATGTGAATGAATCATCGTACGCATGGACTCGCCGTCAGTTGCCTGAAATGCAATTAAATGATTGCGCTCAAGAAACTCTGAAAGCAAGGACCGTATGTCTTCATCATCATCAACGATGAGTACGTGGGTAACTTGTTCATCTGCTTGCAATGTTCCCACTTGAGAGCCCTTTCTTTCTGAGTAATATGTCATTAAATACTGTAAGTAATCTTTTTGTAACGCTTATTTCTGACGTTGAAAATGCTGGTTAAATTTCTGATCAAAAATCTTCTGTTGCTCAGACGTTAATGTGCTGTAAAAGCCTTCTATAGATTGTACATGCGATGCCATCTTTTCTTGCCTTAGCTTCATCATGTTTAACATGCGATCAAGACGTTCTGGTGTTGTGAGTTGAGCAAGCTCAGAGCGATCATGTTTCGCTTCATGCGCAGTAGGTTTTAAAGCCGCAGTAAAGTCCTGCCAAGCGACTTGTTGTGATTCTGACAATGCAAGCTCATCATGCAGTGCATTCATTCTTTTATCGAAATTTTCACTATACTTTTCTTGATCCCAACGACCATGGCCACATTCAGCTTGTGCAATCAAAGGCTGTAAACTGATAGTGGTCAGTAATGCCAATACGGAAATCGGCATGGATAATTTTTGAAAGATAGTTTTTGTAGGATGCAACATGATGGATATTCTCCTTGAGGTCAATGACGCCGACTTAAATGGCGACTGAGGTCTATTTAATCAGGGATATGTATCTAAGATTTGTCGTTTAGGCGTTTGCTTGTATCTGTTTGTATCAAGAGATGTGTAATGACGATTAGACCTAGCATATGCATGCTGACATGTATTTACAAAAATCTATCCAGCAGTTTACGACTCTGTTTATCGAGTTGTTCTAGGTCGCGAATCAGGAAGTTGATGCCATGCCCATCGGTAATGAGAAGTGAGGTTTGCGTTAGTCGGCGTATATGATCTTCGGCTTTTAATACCAGTTCAGCGTCACCGCGGTCGGTTGTGACCTGCCAAGTGCTGGGTGTGGCAAAGCTTGACACCTGATGTATGCTTTGAATTTCTGGCATAAATTCACGTTGCGCCAGCTCAGCTGCTAGGAGTTTGCGGCTGTCTGTATCTAAATCGCTTAATCGCTCAATCCATAATAATTCGTGACTGTCTGCACTTACTACCGACAGACCTTCATCAGCCGCACTGATAGGGAACGCCCGCACTGGGTAGACGCCATCGTGGACGGTGCCATCGGCAGTGTTGAGCTGCAATCGACCGCTAGTATTACGCGTGAGCGTGAATGGTGCTTTTTGGTCGGCAATGAGTGGGATCTGTTCCATCGTTATTCGCTAAGCTCTTTATTTGCAATATGGTGAGCACTGCTGAGGTCATCCAAGTCGGTATCTACATTACGCGCTTGTGCTTGATATAAACGGTAATAAGCGCCCTCGCGTGCCATCAGCTCATCGTGATTGCCGACTTCCACAATTTGGCCTTGGTCTAAAACTACTAGACGATTGGCTTTGTGTAGGGTGGATAATCGGTGTGCAATTGCGATGGTGGTGCGACCGTGCACGAGGTTATCGAGCGCTTTTTGAATTTCTTTTTCGGTTTCGGTATCCACTGATGCGGTGGCTTCATCCAAGATTAGGATACGTGGGTCAATCAGTAAGGCACGCGCGATGGAGATGCGTTGGCGTTCGCCACCAGATAGACCGTGGCCGCGTTCGCCAACCAAGGAGTCATAGCCATGGGGTAGACGCAAGATAAACTCATGGGCGTGGGCGGCGCGTGCGGCCGCAACAATTTCAGCGCGGGTGGCTTCAGGTTTTCCGTAGGCAATATTCTCGGCAATGCTCCCAAAAAACAAGAATGGCTCTTGCAATACTAGTCCAATATTGCGTCTGTATTCAGAAATTGGTAACGAGCGTATATTCACACCGTCCAAACTGATGGAGCCAGCTGATACATCATAAAAGCGGCACATTAAATTAACCATGGTGCTTTTGCCTGAACCACTGTGGCCTACCAAGCCTATCATTTCTCCTGGCTCTATGACTAGGTTTAAATCTTTGATCACAGAGCGGTTGCCATAGCGAAAGCCCGCGCCGCGAATTTCTATACGACCACTAACATGTTCTAAGTGCACGGGGTTGGTAGGTTCAGGCACACTAGAGACATGATCCAAAATATCGAAGATGCGTTTAGCCCCAGAGGCAGCCTTTTGTGTTACCGAAACGATGCGGCTCATAGAGTCTAAGCGCGTGTAAAAACGACTGATATAGGCAAGAAAAGCAGTTAATACACCGACGCTGATTTCATTATGGGCGACTTGCCAAATACCAAATGCCCACACCAACAGCAGACCAATTTCGGTCAGCAAGGTGACGCTAGGTGAAAATAGCGACCATATTTTATTGATGCGGTCATTAACGATAAGGTTGTGTTGGTTAGCCTCGCGGAAGCGGAGCGCCTCGCGGCCTTCTTGCGCAAAAGCTTTGACCACTCTAATTCCGGGAATGGTGTCTGCCAGCACATTGCTGACTTGCGACCATACGCGGTCAATCTTTTCGAAGCCTGTGCGCAGGCGGTCGCGCACGATATGAATCATCCACGCAATAAAGGGTAACGGCAGTAAAGTAATTAATGCTAGCTTGGCATTGATAGAAATCAGGATTGCTGCCGTCATCAATATCATTAACACATCAGTCGCAAAGTCGAGTAAATGCAGTGATAGAAATACGCAGATACGATCAGACTCAGAACCTATGCGTGACATTAAATCGCCGGTGCGCTTGCCGCCAAAATATTCCAGTGACAGACGCAGCAGATGTTCATAAGTAATGGTGCGCAGATCGGCGCCTATGCGCTCGCTTACTAGCGCTAAAATATAGGTGCGTGCCCAACCCAAACTCCAAGCGAGCAAGGCTGAGCCTAGTAAGCCGGCGAGTAACAGCGACACCATCCCGTAGTCAATAGGAGCACCGTTTTGATAAGGAATCAGCACCTTGTCCATGAGCGGTATGGTGAGGTAGGGTGGTACTAAGGTGGCCGCGGTAGAGGCAAGCATTAGCAAAAAGCCACCTAATAACTGCCATTGATAAGGTTTGGCAAAACGCCATAAACGTAGCAACGTCCAAGTAGACGGTGGTTTATCAATTTCACCGTCACAATGCGCGCACTCTAATGTGTCGGCTGTAAGCTCGGTTTGACAGTTTGGACAATATTGCACGTCTTCGGTTGCGATAGATTCGCCGCTGACAAAGCTAGCAAGTTGTAGCGTAAAATGCTTGTTGAAACGCGCTACTGCAGCGTCGTGTGCTAGGGTGTAATTCCAACGTGCGAGCCTTATCTCACCATCAAATAACTCTAGGCTGCCCACCCCTGCATGGTCGTGATGTTGACAGTGTAGATTGGCTTGGAACGGGTAGCTCACGGCGGCCATTTGTGGATCGATGATGTGAATTAGGCGTTCAGCGCTCAGCACTAGCAGCTGTTTTTTGAAGTGTAATAGTGGGTCGAGATTAATCTCTAACCAGGCAATAATGGGTTCGTTATGTTGAAGTTGCGACTGCGCAGCGGCGAGCCAGTGGCTCGGTAGCACTTGATAAATTGGACTTGAGGGGAGTATTTTGTTGTTCACAGCGCCTGAGTGTACTACAATCCACAAGGCTGATAAACAGTTATGGCGTGCTTTTTGGTAAACTTCAACAGTATGCCGACTTCGCAAATTTCCTACCTTCAATTCATCTGGACCGACTGATGGAGTTTCTAAAGATTTTACCCCTGCGTGGACCGAATATATGGACCTACCGTCCAGTATTAGAGGTGTGGCTAGACATTGGCACCTTAGAGGATTCTCCTTCTAATACGATTCCTGGTTTTTACGAGCGTCTCAGTAGCTGGCTGCCGACATTGGCCGAGCATAGATGTGGTATTGGCGAGCGCGGTGGATTTTTGCAGCGTGTGCGTGAAGGGACATGGCCTGGACATATTTTGGAGCATGTCACCCTAGAACTTCAATCTTTGGCTGGTATGCAGGGTGGCTTTGGTAAGGCACGTAGCACAGAAGTCCGTGGCGTCTATAAAGTGGTGGTGCGCTCTCGCAATGAGCAGGTGAGCCGAGTAGCCATCCATGCAGCACGAGACCTCGTGCTAGCGGCCATGCAGGATCGTCCATTTGATCTGCCCGCAACGCTGACTCAGTTACGTGATATGGTTGATTCCCTATGCTTAGGCCCTAGCACCGCTTGTATTGTAGATGCCGCCACTGCGCGCAATATCCCCTCCATTCGTTTGACAGCCGGTAATCTAGTGCAACTAGGTTACGGCGCACGTCAGCATCGTATTTGGACTGCCGAGACCGATCAAACCAGCGCTATTGCCGAAAGTATTTCTGGCGATAAAGATTTAACTAAAAGTTTATTAGAGGCTTGTGGTGTGCCGGTGCCAGAAGGCCGTTTAGTGGATAGCGTGGCTGATGCTTGGGATGCGGCTGAAGACATTGGCTTGCCCGTTGTAGTCAAACCGCGTGATGGAAATCATGGACGTGGCGTTTCTATGGAATTAATGACACATGCCGAAGTGGAAGCCGCCTATCACTTGGCGCGAGATGAAGGTAGCGGGGTGATGGTCGAGCGTTTTGTGCGCGGAAGCGAACATCGCCTGCTTATTGTGGGTGGAAAATTAGCAGCAGCTGCTAGAGGCGAGTCTGTCTGTGTTGTTGGCGATGGTAAGGCAACAATCCGTGAGTTAATTGCACGTGACATTAATACCGATCCACGCCGCGGCGAAGCTGAAGAATTCCCGTTGGATCTGATTTCGATCGATGACAATGCAGCCGCTATGTTTGAAATTGAGCGTCAGGGTTTTAACGCTGATGCAATACCTGAAGCAGGGAAGCAAATCATTGTTCAACGCAACGGAAATGTGGCGCTAGATGTGACCGACTTAGTGCACCCTGAAGTAGCTGCAACAGCCGCACTGGCTGCACGCATTGTTGGACTCGATATTGCTGGTGTAGATTTGGTGGCTGAAGACATTTCAAAGCCGTTAGCAGCGCAAGGGGGTGCTATTGTTGAAGTCAATGCGGGCCCTGGCCTATTAATGCATCTTAAGCCTGCGGAAGGCGAGGCGCGCCCAGTGGGTAAAGCAATCGTTGATAGCTTATTTGCCGATGGTGATGATGGCCGCATTCCTGTTGTCGGTATTGCGGGCACTTACGGTAAAACGTTGGTGGCACAAATCGTCTCAAGATTGCTACATTTAAGTGGCAAGCATGTGGGTTTAGCTTGCAGTACTGGACTGTATCTTGAGCAGCGCCAGGTTGAAAAGTCGGATTGTGCGACTTGGGCGGCAGCGCAAAAGTTATTGATGAACCGTAATTTAGATGCGGCGGTCATTGAAAATAGCTTTACTACGATTTTAGCGGAAGGTTTGGGCTATGACCGCTGTCAGGTCGGCGTGGTAACCAATGTCGATCCGGCGCAACATTTAGGCGACTACTATATTGAAACACCTGAGCAGGTGTGGAATGTGATGCGCACCCAAGTTGATGTGGTTCTGGAAAGTGGCGTGGCGGTCCTTAACGCAGATGATCCACTAGTGGCACAAATGACTGATCTTTGCGATGGTGAGGTTATTTTCTTTGCACGTGATGCTAAGTTGCCAGTAGTAGAGGAGCATCTCAAACGCGGCGGACGCGCAGTGGTCATTGCGGTAGGTAGCTTAGTACTTGCCACCGGAAGTGCCCAAGTGCCAGTGGCAAGGCTTGCGGCCATTAAAATGTTGGAGGGTGTTACGCCTGAAGACCAAAAACTTGAACATATACTTGCGGCAGTTGCGGCTGGTTGGGCACTAGGCATTTTGCCTGAGCTCATGCGCGCTGGTATTAAGAATTTTAACGTGGACGCATTAGCTGCGGAGCGCACAGATGTTTAACTTAATGTTAAACGCTTGTGATACCCGCATTCAATCACCATGCCTCAGCTGGCTTAAAACAAGGAAAACTGTTTGATGGAAGTGTCACGTATACGAGCACTACGCGGTCCTAATCTGTGGAGTCGGCATACCGCCATTGAGGTCATCGTATCCTGTACGGAAGCGGAGTGCGATATTGATAATATAAGCGGCTTTGAGTCACGCTTGCGAGCGCGCTTTCCAGCCATTGGTCTGTTGCAATTGGCGGGTCGTGCTGAGGCAGTGTCAATGGCGCATGTGCTGGAGGTTGCGGCGCTTGGGTTGCAGGCACACTCTGGTTGCCCAGTGACTTTCAGTCGTACGGCACAAACCCTTGAAGCTGGCGTTTATCAGGTGGTGTTTGAATATAGTGAAGAAGAGGTCGGTCGTTTGGCGTTAGAGCTCGCGGAACAGCTTTGCCATACAGCGTTTGCTGATACCCCGTTTGACTTAGCTGCCGCCATGGCGCAGATCACGGAATTAGATGAAGACGTGCGTTTGGGGCCTAGTACCGGCGCCATCGTCCAGGCTGCAATCAAGCGCGGCATTCCATTCCGTAGACTGACCGCAGGTAGCTTGGTGCAGTTCGGCTGGGGTAGCAAGCAGCGTCGCATACAGGCGGCGGAGACTGACCTAAGTAGCGCGATTGCGGAAGCGATTGCACAAGACAAGCAGTTGACTAAGAAGTTACTGAGCGCAGCTGGCGTCCCTGTTCCTGGTGGGCGGGAAGCCTTAGATGTAGAAGATGCTTGGGCCGCGATGACTGAAATCGGTGGACCAGCTGTGGTGAAACCGAAGGATGGCAATCAAGGTAAAGGCGTGACGGTTAATATTACGACCCGTGCACAACTTGAGCGCGCCTATGCTGCAGCTGCTGAAATAAGTTCAGAAGTGTTGGTCGAGCGCTTTATTCCTGGTGGTGATTTCCGTTTATTGGTCGTGGGCAATAAGTTGGTCGCTGCGGCTAGACGTGACCCGCCTTTGGTCATCGGCGATGGTGTGCTGAGTGTGCGTGCACTAGTTGAAAAAGTGAATACTGATCCGCGACGCGGTCAAGGGCATGCGACTTCTTTGACCAAAATGCGGATAGACGATATTGCATTGGCGAGCCTGGCAGCACAAAATTTCACAGTGGACTCCGTGCCACAAAAAGGCGCCCGCGTTATTCTTCGCAATAACGCTAACCTTAGCACCGGTGGCACAGCAACCGATGTGACCGATGATGTGCATCCGGAGCTGGCGGCTTGCGCGGTAGCGGCCGCACAAATGGTAGGGTTGGATGTTTGCGGCGTTGATCTGGTGTGTGACAGCGTGCAGCGTTCATTAAAGGAACAGGCTGTGGGTGTGGTTGAAGTCAATGCTGCCCCGGGTTTGCGCATGCATTTGCAGCCATCATTTGGTAAGGGTCGTGCTGTGGGTGAGGCGATAGTTTCTACCATGTTTGCCGCCAATGATAATGGCCGAATTCCAGTGGTAGCGGTGGCTGGTACCAATGGTAAAACCACGACGGTACGTCTTATTGCCCATATTTTAGGTTGCCAAGGTCTGCGTGTAGGCATGACTAACTCGGATGGTGTTTATATTCAAGGTCAGCGTATCGATAGTGGTGATTGTAGCGGGCCAAGAAGCGCGCGCAACGTGTTGTTACATCCAGATGTAGACGCGGCTGTGTTTGAAACCGCACGCGGCGGTGTGTTGCGTGAAGGTTTGGCATTCGATCGTTGCGATGTAGCAGTGGTGACCAACATTGGCATGGGCGATCATCTTGGCCTAAACTACATTACAACAGTGGAAGACTTGGCTGTGGTGAAACGAGTCGTAGTGCAGAATATTACCGCGGCTGGTGTGGCGGTGCTAAATGCCGACGACCCGATGACGGTCACAATGGCTTCGGCATGTCCCGGCTCGGTCACATTTTTTACCCATGATCGCCAGCATCCTGTCATGGCAACTCATGCGGCGCAGGGTCGTCGCGTAGTCTATGTGGAAAATGGTGAAATCGTGGCAGCGCAAAAAATTGCCGATCAAAAACAATTTAAGCAAACGATTCCCTTGGCACAAATCCCGATCACCAGAAATGGCAGTATAGGCTTTCAGGTTGAGAACACCATGGCGTCCGTCGCGGCTGCTTGGGCCTTGGGCGTTGACTGGGACATTATACGTAATGGCGTATCTACATTTGTTAGTGATGCGAAAACCGCGCCTGGTCGCTTTAACTTTTTTGACTATAAAGGCGCCAGTGTCATTGCTGATTATGGACATAATCCTGATGCGATTGTGGCTTTGGTGGCAGCGATTGACTCAATTCCCGCCAAGAAGCGCTTGGTGGTGATTAGTGGTGCTGGCGACAGACGTGATATCGATATTAGCCGTCAAAGCGAAATATTGGGCGATGCTTTTGATGAGATTATTTTGTATCAGGATCAGTGTCAGCGCGGCCGTGCCGACGGTGAGGTGCTGAAACTGTTACAAGATGGGCTTGTGAATGCGCAGCGCGCAAGTCAGATAGACGAAATCCGGGGTGAGTTTTTGGCTATTGATACTGCATTAGCTAGATTAGAAGAGGGTGACCTGTGTTTAATCCTGATAGATCAGGTAGAAGAGGCCTTGGCCTATATAGCAGAGCGCGTCGCCAATAGCTGATGCTTCGCATTGGTAAGGTGAGTGAGGTATAATTTCACTTTTCGAATTTAGCGCCTATTTTACCCATGCCAATTTACGATTTTCAATGCAGTAGCTGTGGCTTTAAAGACGAGGTGATGCGCAAAATTAGCGCGGCCAGCACTGAAGCATGTCCGCAATGTGGCTCTGAAACTTTTAGTAAACAATTGTCCGCACCTAGCTTTCAGCTAACTGGAAGCGGTTGGTATGCTACAGACTTTAAAAATGGGTCAAATAAGCCGGCAACCACTACTCCAGTTTCGACCAAAGCAAGTGAGCAGGTGAAGGCTGATAGCAGTACCACAGCAAAGGCAGACGCCATCCCTAGTCCCAGTATCGATAAAAAGGCTGATGCAGTCCCCGCGACTACTAAGTAAACTTCAACTGCAAATTTAAATTATGAAAAAATATTTTATTACTGGTTTGTTGGTGTTGGTGCCATTGTTAATTACCGTTTGGGTGATTTCCAGTCTAATCGGTATGATGGATCAAAGCCTGTTGCTACTTCCAGAAAGCTGGCGACCAAAGGCGCAGTTGGGCTTAGAAATTCCAGGCGTTGGTGCTTTGCTAACATTATTAATTGTGTTTGTTACTGGCCTTATTGCCACCAACTTTTTTGGCAAACAACTCATTTTATTGTGGGAAGCGCTATTGGCACGCGTGCCAGTGGTGAAGTCGATTTACGCAAGTGTTAAGCAAGTATCCGATACGCTGTTTTCAGACTCTGGTAATGCGTTCCGTCAAGCGGTATTGGTGCAGTTTCCACGCACAGATTCATGGACTATCGCTTTTGTCACAGGTAAACCGGGCGGCGATGTGGCGAATCATTTGCATGGCGATTATGTCAGTGTCTTTGTGCCGACGACCCCTAATCCGACGGGCGGTTATTTTTTGATGATGCCTCGCGCTGACGTAATCACGCTCGATATGAGTGTGGATGAAGCATTGAAATATATTATTTCTATGGGCGTGGTTGCACCGGCAGAAAAAATTATCCCGCAACTACTTAAAAAAGATTAAACGCTTCATATCACCTTAACCGAAACTCAATAAGAAATTTACACTATGCGTACACATTACTGCGGCCATTTAAACCGCGAACATATCGGCCAAACTGTTACTTTATGTGGTTGGGCTCACCGCCGCCGCGACCATGGCGGAGTGATTTTTATTGATTTGCGTGACCGTGAAGGCATGGCGCAAATTGTGATTAATCCTGATGCCAAAGCTGCCTTTGCTCTGGCAGAAACGGTGCGTAGTGAATATGTGTTGAAAATAGTATGTGAAGTGCGCGCGCGCCCTGACGGCGCAGTGAACGCTAACTTATCTACTGGTGAAGTGGAAATGATCGCCACTGAAATCGAAATTTTAAATGCATCACTCACCCCACCATTTATGCTCGATGACGACAGTCTGACTGAAACCGTGCGTTTACAGCATCGTTATATAGATTTGCGTCGTCCAGTCATGCAAAAGAACATGATGTTGCGTTACCGTGTAGCGAAAACCTTGCGCGACTATTTAGACACCAATGGGTTTATTGAAATTGAAACACCAATGTTAACGCGCTCAACTCCTGAAGGTGCACGTGATTATCTAGTGCCTAGCCGGGTGCATGCAGGTGAGTTTTTTGCCTTACCACAATCGCCACAGTTATTTAAACAGCTCTTGATGGTATCTGGCTTTGACCGCTACTTCCAGATCACGAAATGTTTCCGTGATGAAGATTTACGCGCAGATCGTCAGCCTGAATTTACACAAGTCGACATTGAAACTTCATTTATGACTGAAAACCAGATCATGGATATTGTTGAAGAAATGATTCGCCAGATGCTGAAAAAAGTACAAAACGTAGACTTGCCAGCTTCATTCCCACGCATGAGCTTTGCTGAGGCCATGACTCGTTATGGTTCAGATAAGCCAGATATGCGCGTGACACTAGAAATCACTGAGCTTTCTGATGTCATGAAAGATGTCGATTTTAAAGTGTTCTCAGGTGCTGCCAATATGGCCGGTGGTCGTGTGGCGGCGTTGCGCGTGCCTAATGGCGCGGCGATTGCACGTAGCGAGATTGATGCTTATACCGAGTTTGTAAAAATTTACGGCGCTAAAGGTTTGGCTTATATCAAAATTAACGATATCACCAAATTAAATGAAGAAGGCCTACAAAGCCCTATTGTTAAAAACATTCATGTGACTGCCCTTCAAGCGATTATTGATCGTACTGGCGCACAAAATGGCGACATTATCTTCTTTGGTGCGGATAAAACAAAAGTGGTGAATGAAGCTTTGGGTGCATTGCGCCTTAAAGTGGGTCATGATAAAGGTCATGTCGATGGGCGCGCTTGGGCACCATTATGGGTGGTTGATTTCCCAATGTTTGAACATGATGAAGAAAATGATCGCTGGGCAGCGCTACATCATCCGTTCACTGCCCCTAAAGATGGTCACGAAGACTTGTTGGTGACTAATCCAGGTGCTTGTTTATCTAAAGCTTACGATATGGTGCTTAATGGTTGGGAAGTTGGCGGTGGGTCTGTGCGTATTCACAAGCAAGATATTCAATCTAAAGTATTTGATGCATTGAAGATTAACCCTGAAGAAGCGCAAGAAAAGTTTGGCTTCTTACTAGACGCCTTGCAATATGGTGCACCACCGCACGGTGGCCTGGCTTTTGGTTTAGATCGATTAGTTACTTTAATGACCGGTGCCGAATCTATCCGTGATGTGATTGCATTCCCTAAAACACAGCGCGCACAGTGCTTGATGACCAATGCACCAAGTGCGGTTGATGAGAAACAATTACGCGAATTGCACATACGAGTGCGTACGCCTAATCCAGTCGCTTAGTATTAAGCTCGCTTGCGTTGTTACGCCCTCTCCGCTCTCTGTTGAGTGTCGGCAAGGGCGTGGCTATAGCGAGCGTTTCGTTCTTATCTAAACAAGGCCGTAATTTAAACTTTTCCATGCCGATTAAATCCCTAATCCGCACCATCCCACACTACCCTAAAGCTGGCATCCAGTTTCGTGATATCACTACCTTGCTCAAAGACCCGCTTGGTTTTCGCCTAGTGATCGATGGTCTTGCTGCGCATTACAGTTCACAGAAAATAGAAAAAATTGCCGGTATAGAAGCGCGAGGTTTTGTTATCGGTGCGGCCCTTGCTTATAAGCTAGGGGTCGGTTTTGTGCCACTTCGTAAGTCCGGGAAATTGCCGGGAACTAGCATAGGCCATGACTACGCTTTGGAGTATGGGGTCGATCGTTTGGAGGTACATGTTGATGCGATAGTTCACGGTGAACAAGTGCTGTTGGTGGATGATTTGATTGCCACAGGTGGCACTGCGTTGGCGGCCGTAGCGCTCATTCAGCAGTTGGGTGGTGTGGTCATGGGCTGTGCATTTGTGATTGACTTGCCAGATTTGGGTGGAACGCTGCGTTTAATGAATGGCGGCCTCAAACCCTTTGCGCTATGTCAATTCGCAGGCGATTAGTTGTTATCGTGCTGTTGACCACACCGATTCTCGGTTATAAAGATGGTACAGTGACTTAACTTAGCAACTCTGAAAATTATGCCAGTAACCGAAATTAATCATTACAACTTACGTGCACCTCGCGAAATTATGCATGTGCTCAAAGACTTTTATTGCAATATCATCGGCTTGAAGGTCGGTCCTCGCGAGGGTTTTACCAGTTATGGGTTCTGGCTATATATAGGTAATAATGATGTCTTGCATATAGCGGAATATAAAGGGGAAGGCACTCCATTGCTGAATGTATTGACCACCTTTGATCATGTGGCATTTACTTGTACAGATTTTTCGGCGATGGAAGCGCACCTAAAAGTGCACCAAGTGCCATACAGCATCCGTATGGTCCCAGCGATTAATGTGCAGCAAATTAATTTAAAAGATCCTGTCGGCAATGGTATTGAACTGAACTTTTACTTGGGATAGGCTTAAGCCATGGTAAGAGCATACTGAATTTATTTGACTTAGCTAGGTCTAAAGCTTGTTAATATAAGAATAAGGAGTGGTTGCAATGAGTCAATTCTTTACAAGAATCCTATGGGCTTTAAGCCTTTTGCTTGCTGTCTCAGCTAACGCTCTGGCGGAACCCGACGCCAATCTATGGCCAGTAGTTAAAGAGGCGTTCTTCGCTCAACGTGAAATACAGCCAGTAGAGTTTATGAAAATAGACGCACCGCGTCGCGCTGAAAGTGGCGCGCAAGTGCCCGTGACTTTAAGTGTGGATAATGCAGCCGCTAATGGTGTCGTCATTAGAAAAATCTACCTATTGGTCGACGCTAACCCCATTCAGCTTGCTTCCACCTATCATTTAACATCACTGCTAGGGAACTTTCAATTAGCCACGCGTATTCGTTTTGAAACTGATTCCTTTGTGCGTATCGTTGGTGAAAGCGCTGACGGAAAGTTATATATGGCCTCGCGTGAAATTCGTGCTGCCGGCGGATGTGGCGGTACGGTGGATGGTGACGATGTCGCAATCCGCGCTGCAGCAGGTAAGATTAAATTAAGAGTAGAAGCACCAGTGAAATTTGGTGAGCCAGCGTCAACCATATTCAATATCAAGCACCCGATGCGAACAGGTCTGCAACGTGACTTGGTATCACAAGGTTATGTGCCCGCTTTTTATATCAATAAGGCCAGCTTTAGCTACAACGGTAAGCTGGTAATGACCGTGGATGTCGGCGTTGGTACTAGTGAAGATCCGTATATAAAGTTTAATTTCACCCCTGATGCACCAGGCAATTTAGAAGTGCAAGCCACTGACAATGAAGGTAAAACCTTTGTGCAGCAAGTTAATGTAAAAGGCTAAACTCAGCTAGTATTTGAAGCCTCCTCTGTGGAGGCTTTTTTATGCCTTGACGCTGGCAATGTGCTAAATTTTCGGTGCTAAAATAAGTCCTATTACTAAGGAGAAAAAGATGAAAAGTTATCGCAAAGAACTCTGGTTTAATCCACCAACACGAGTAGCTTTTATTCGCATCACTGAGCAGGTCAATGAATGCTTGCGCGAGAGTGGCGTGCGTGAAGGTTTAGTGCTGATTAATGCCATGCATATTACCGCTAGTGTATTTATTAACGATGATGAGCGTGGGTTACATAACGACTACACGCAATGGCTGGAACGTTTGGCACCGCATGAGCCAGTGAGCAGTTATCGCCATAACGATACTGGTGAAGATAATGCAGATGCCCATATGAAGCGGCAGCTTATGGGGCGCGAAGTAGTGGTTGCTATTACCGAGGGTAGGTTGGATTTTGGGCCATGGGAGCAGATTTTCTATGGCGAGTTTGATGGCAGACGCAAAAAACGCGTATTGGTTAAAATTATTGGGGACTAGCTGATTCAAATCAAAGCGGCTTTTTAATGGTTTTGTTATTGTGCGCTGCATTCTGACTTCCACATGACGACAACCATTAAATTGATAGAGATAAGATATGTTTAGCCCAGAACTTCTAGCGCCAGCCGGCGATCTCGACCGCATGCGTACTGCGTTTGATTATGGTGCCGATGCCATTTATGCCGGTCAGCCTCGCTATAGTTTGCGTGCGCGTAATAATGATTTCTCCATGGATAATATTGCTATTGGCATTAACGAGGCGCACGCCCGTGGCAAAAAGTTTTTTGTTGCCAGTAATATCTCTCCGCATAACGCCAAGGTTAAAACCTATATGGCAGATATGGCACCTATTATTGCCATGCAGCCTGATGCATTGATTATGTCTGATCCTGGACTCATCCTGATGGTACGGGAAAAATGGCCAGAGATGCCAATCCATCTTTCAGTGCAAGCCAACACTGTGAATTTCGCAACGGTTAAATTTTGGCAAGCGATGGGTCTAAAGCGGGTGATATTGTCGCGCGAATTGTCCTTGGATGAGATTGAAGAAATCCGTCAACTCTGTCCGGAAATGGAGTTGGAAGTATTTGTGCATGGTGCTTTGTGCATTGCCTATTCTGGCCGCTGCCTGCTTTCAGGCTACTTTAATCATCGTGACCCAAATCAAGGTACTTGTACTAACTCCTGTCGCTGGGATTACAAGGTGCATGACGCCACAGAAGATGCAGCCGGTGTGATTCGCCTTAATGAATTTGACTTTAAAGAAGAGATGGCAAAATCCAGTCTTTCCGCTTGTGGGAGTTTGCCACGCCACCCGCTTGCGGATAACGTGTATCTGATTGAGGAAAAAGGTCGCCCTGGGGAATTGCTACCGATTATTGAAGATGAGCACGGCACCTACATTATGAACAGCAAAGATTTACGTGCTATTGAGCATGTGGAGCGCCTAGTGAAAATGGGTGTCAATTCATTGAAAATTGAAGGGCGTACTAAATCTCGTTACTACGTGGCACGTACTTGCCAAAATTACCGCAAGGCAATCGATGATGCGGTGGCTGGACGACCATTTGATTGGAATTTAGTCGGTGATTTGGAGAATTTAGCTAACCGTGGCTACACAGACGGTTTTTATCAGCGCCACCATACCGCTGAACATCAAAATTATAAGCAAGGATATTCCATCTCGAATCAAAGCCTTTATGTAGGCGATGTGGTTGCTTACAATTCGGAGACGGGTTTGGCGGATATTGAAGCGCGCAATAAGTTTGGGGTCGGTGATCGCCTTCAGATTATTCATCCCTCTGGTAACCAAGAGTTACGGGTAGAGCGCATGTTCAATAAAAAGGGTGAGGAAATTCAGGAAGCTTCTGGCAGTGGCTACTATGTGCGCGTGCCCGTGGCGGCGCAAGACTTAAGCAATGCGATGGTGGCTAGATACTTGTAGGTTTTCGTTTAAAAATACGCGCCCGTTCGAACAATGGGCGCGTAGGTGTTTTAATTCTTGATGTAACCTTCTAACTGCTTAATAAGATCCTGCTGGTAACTTAGGGTTTCTTTGACTAAGTCACCTATGGACAGCATGCCAATCACCTGATCATTGACCACTACAGGTAAGTGGCGAATATGATGATCTGCCATAATAGACATGCCTTGCTCTACGCTATCGTTGGGGCCCGCACTTAGCACTTTATGCGTCATTACTTCAGCAATTTGCGTGGTTTTTGACGATCGACCTTTTAGAATTACCTCGCGTGCATAGTCGCGTTCTGAAAAAATGCCGACTAATTTTTCATCCTCAAGCACCACTAAAGCCCCAATTTTATATTCCGCCATGATTACCAAAGCATCAAATACTGGGCGATTCGGGGCAATTGAAATCACCTCTTTATACTTTTTACTATCAAGCAATTGTTGTAATGTTTTCATTAACCTCTCCTTGCCTTAATTGGTTTTAATATACACCAAAAAGCATAATATCAATAAATACAGGCTTATTTTATCAATAAGATTGACATAGTTAGCCAGCTAATTATAATGAGCCTAACCATGCTACAACTTAAAGACCTCCCCACTCCTGACGTGCTGGCAAAGTTTGCCATACGTTACCCAGACGCCGATGTTACAGCGGTGTCTAGCGTATTGCAGTTGTTGCGCGTGGCTACTGACTTGTCCATTGCATTGGATGCGTGTTTAAGTAAGCACGGGCTATTGCAAGGGCGTTGGTGGGTGCTTATTTTATTGATGCGTGACGATAATAAAACTTCGCAGCCCTCAATATTGGCAGAGAAAGCTGGCGTTACTCGTGCCACCATGACGGGTTTGCTTGATGGCTTGGAGCAAAGTGGTTTAATCGCACGCGTGTTTGCAAAAGAGGATAGACGTACAGTTTTAATTAATTTAACCGATGCGGGAGTTGAAAAGTTAGATAGCGTAATGCCCGATTATTACCGCCGTATAAGGCGTTGTATGCAAGGGTTAGATGAAGAAAAACGGCAACAACTGCAGCAAATTTTAGATTTAATTAATCTTGGCATTCCCGCCCTAATTTAAGCATATTTCAATTTAGAGCATCAATTTCAAACAATAGGACCATTACATGAGCAATATTCATAGTGCAATTTCAGCCATCAATACCAAATTTTATTTGGCATTTAATACAAAAAATGCAGCAGACATTGGCAAGCTTTACGCAGAAAATGCTGTTGTATTACCAGCGCCAGCAGGTGCTGCAATAAAAGGACGTCAGGCCGTAGTAGAATTTTTTACAGGTTTAATCGCAGCTGGCGTGATTGATCATCAACTTACATTGGTTGATGCGGTAGAAGATGGAAATTTAGCTTATCAGGTGGGCCTATGGGCCGGCGCGATGGTCGATGCGCAAGGAGTAAGGCAAACATTTGGCGGCAATGTCCATTTGGTTTACCGCAAGCAAGTCGATGGGCATTGGTTGGCTGTTACCCATATTTGGAACTAATTTTTTATAATATTTAATGCTCATGCATAGTCGAAAAAATACCATACGTGCCTTTCTCGCACTTATGACCCTGACGATCATTTGGGGTTATAACTGGGTGGTCATGAAAAGTGCTTTGGAGTATGCCGGCGCCTTCCAGTTTGCTGCTTTGCGGACCGTAATTGGAACGGTGTGTTTATTTGCAGTCGTCATTGTGATGCGTAAACCATTACGCATCAAAGAGATGCCGACACTTTTATTGCTAGGTTTATTACAAACCAGTGGCTTTACTGGATTGTTGATTTGGGCATTGGTAGAAGGAGGTGCCGGAAAAACCGCAGTACTTACCTATACCATGCCGTTTTGGGTGATGGTGTTGGCTTGGCCGCTATTAGGTGAAAAAATACGTGGTTTGCAATGGCCAGCCGCGCTCCTATCAACTATGGGCATGCTATTTATTTTAGATCCTATGCATTTAGGTGCTGATACCTTCAGTATGTTTTTAGCTCTGTTATCCGGTATTTTTTGGGCGTTATCAGTGATTGTAGCTAAAAAGCTACACCAGCGCGTGCCAGATTTAGATCTACTGACACTCACCGCTTGGCAGATGTTGTTTGGCTCAATTCCAATTATGATTGCCGCCATATTAGTGCCAGCACCGACCATGCAATGGACACCCTATTTTATAGGGGCTGTTATTTTTAACTCCGTATTTTGTAATGCATTGGCTTGGATATTATGGCTATATGCCTTACGACGTTTGAGCGCCGGAGTGGCCAGCATGTCATCCATGTTGGCGCCGGTGATAGGAGTGATGGCAGCTTGGGTACAGTTGCAGGAAGTGCCTACCACGACCGAGTTTATCGGTATGAGCTTGATTGCACTGTCACTCGCCATCATCTCGATCATTAGTATCCGTAAACATACCCCTATAGACCCAGCTATGGGTCAAGATTAAAGTTAGCATAATGTATCGTTTAGTGAGCTCACAACCTAGCCTGTGATAAAATTCAATCTATCTAAAAGTGTTAAGGATTAGCAATATGGCAGGTCATAGTAAATGGGCGAATATTCAGCATCGGAAAGGCCGTCAAGACGCAAAGCGTGGCAAGATTTTCACTAAAATAATTAAAGAAATTACCGTGGCAGCGCGCCTAAGTGGAGGTGATGTCACCATGAATCCACGTTTACGTGCTGCGGTGGCTTTAGCCAAAGAAGAGAACATGCCAGCAGACAATATCACTCGCGCCATTAAAAAGGGTACAGGGGAGTTGGAAGGCGTGAACTATGAGGAAATTCGCTACGAAGGTTATGGCATTAACGGCGCGGCAATTATTATTGACTGCCTTACCGACAATAAGCAGCGTGCGGTGGCAGATGTGCGTCATGCGCTTACCAAGTTCGGCGGGAATTTAGGCACCGATGGTTCAGTGGCTTTCATGTTCAAGCATTGCGGTAGCTTGCTCTATGCCCCTGGTACTTCTGAAGATAAAGTAATGGAAATTGCCTTGGAAGCTGGCGCTGAAGATATCGTGACTGATGAAGATGGCAGTATTGAAGTGATTACTGCCCCGCATGACTTTTTAAGCGTGAAAGAAACCATGGAAGCGGCCGGATTGAAAGCCGTGTTGGCAGAGGTTGCTATGAAGCCTAGTATTGAAACAGTGTTTACTGGCGATGATGCTGTGAGAATGCAAAAGATTCTAGATGCGCTAGAAGATTTAGATGATGTGCAGGATGTCTACACGACTGCGGTCATTGAAGAATAAAAATGCTAAATCTCACCTCATTAGCTCAATGTCAAATGTGCTCCAGCGTTGACTTTAAGTTCATTAGGTTTTGCAAACGTTGAGCAGCGTCAGAATTTTAGGCATAGATCCTGGCCTGCGCATGACAGGTTTTGGTGTTATTGAAAAGATAGGCGAAAAAATTACTTATGTTGCCAGCGGAACTATTAAAACAGCGAGCGCTAAGAAAAATAAAGTTGAAGGCGAAGATGACAGAGAAGAGTTGCCTGCCAGACTAAAAGTCATACTCGATGGACTATTTGAGGTGATTGATACCTATGGGCCGCAACAAGTCGCGATAGAGAAAGTATTTGTAAATGTAAACCCACAGTCAACTTTGCTCCTTGGGCAGGCGCGTGGAGCTGCGATTAGCGCAGCAGTGATTCGTAATTTGATGGTGGCGGAATACACTGCGCTTCAAGTGAAGCAAGCCGTAGTTGGTAACGGCCATGCACAAAAAGAGCAAGTGCAAGAAATGGTAAAGCGTTTATTGAAATTACCGGCTGCACCGAAACCCGATTCAGCCGATGCCTTAGCGTGTGCGATTTGCCACGCGCATGGCGGCCAAGGCTTGGGTAAGCTTGCTACGGCAGGTTTTAGAGTCAAAGGTGGAAGGTTAATATGATAGGGCGAACAGAATGATAGGTAGGTTGCACGGAATTTTGCTAGAAAAAACACCACCGCTTGTGCTGATTGATTGCAATGGAGTTGGTTATGAATGCGAAGTGCCGATGAGTACTTTTTATAACCTGCCAGCTATTGGTGAGAAGGTGATTATGCTCACTCACTTTGTGGTGCGTGAAGATGCGCAGCTATTGTATGGCTTTGGTAGCAACCAAGAACGCGCCACCTTTAGGCAATTACTCAAGGTCAACGGTATCGGCGCTAAATCTGCCCTGTCTATACTGAGTGGTTTGTCCATAGATGAGTTGGTGCAAGCAGTAGCATTGCAAGATGCAGCTATGCTCACGCGCGTGCCTGGCGTAGGTAAGAAAACTGCAGAACGCTTGCTGCTAGAGTTGAAAGACAAGTTTACTATAGACGGTGTTGCCGCCATGAGCACTAACCAAGCCAAGTCGGCAAGTGGTGATGTGCTGAATGCTTTGCTTGCTTTAGGCTATAACGAGCGCGAAGCCCTTGCAGCTGTTAAGTTATTGCCGGCAGATGTCGCTGTGGCTGACGGCATACGTCAATCATTAAAGGCCTTGTCCAAAGGATGATTCCGACCATTAATACCAACCAGCTAACGCGCATTACTTTAGTGCTGTTGCTCATTACCGGTTGCTTTTATGTGTTACGGCCATTGATGGCAGCTATACTATTTTCCACCATTATCTGCGTGTTTACTTGGCCGCTTTATTATTCGTTATGGAGCCGATTCGGGAAACGTGACACCTTAGCAGCCATGACGATGACTTTATTGTTATTGGTGGCGCTGATTCTGCCTATGGCTTATTTGGCCGCTAATTTTGCGGATTTTACAGCGACTCTAATCAATCAATTTCAGCCAATGTTGCAGAATTTGCAACCGCATGCGCCTAACTGGATGCGCAATTTACCCATTATTGGCAGTCAGGTGAGTGAGGCTTGGGAGCGCGCAGCTGTTAGCCATGAAGAGCTGATGAAGTTGGTCAGTCAGTACTATGAGCCACTGCGCAAATTCAGTTTGCAAGCAGTCCAGTTAGTCATGGGCGGTTTGATGCAATTAATATTGGTGGTATTCATAGCGTTCTTCTTTTATCGGGATGGTGCGCGTTTGGCGGCAGGCTTGATGACAATCGCACATAAACTTGGAGGTGAGTTGGGCCAAGAAGTATTGACACTTTCGCGTGGCACAGTGCGGGCTGTCATGCTTGGTATTTTCGGTACGGCATTGGCGCAAGCCTTGGTGGCATTAATTGGATTTGAGGTTGCAGGAGTGCCATTGCCTTTGTTGTTAGCGGCCATCACATTTTTTCTGTCGGTAATTCCAGTTGGGCCTCCCTTAGTTTGGGGTGGCGCAGCATTATGGTTGTACGGCCACGGTGAGCCTGGCTGGGCAGTGTTTATGTTTTTATATGGCTTGTTGGCTATAAGTACTGTTGATAATGTAGTAAAACCTATTTTAATTAGTCATTCATCGCATCTGCCGATATTGCTTGTGGTGCTGGGGGTTTTAGGTGGTATCGTTGCTTTTGGTTTTATCGGTATTTTCCTTGGACCCACCTTGCTAGCGGTCGCGTTGACGCTGGTCAAGCACTGGATCGCTTTACATAATCAGAAAGTTCACTAACGCCATGATAGAAACCGATCGTTTAATTGCGCCTGAAAGCGAAGACAGTCAAGAAGAAGTGCTGGAACGCGCGCTGCGCCCTAAGGTGCTGGACGAGTACATTGGCCAAGAAAAAGCCCGGGAACAATTAGAGATTTTTATCAATGCAGCACGTGGTCGTAATGAGGCGCTTGATCATGTATTGCTGTTTGGGCCACCGGGTTTAGGCAAAACAACGTTGGCGCATATTATCGCCAAGGAAATGGGCGTGAATATGCGCCAAACCTCAGGCCCCGTCTTAGAGCGTGCTGGCGATTTAGCGGCACTTCTGACCAATTTAGAGCCCAATGATGTACTATTTATTGATGAAATTCATAGGCTGTCACCGGTAGTGGAAGAGATTTTATACCCAGCGATGGAAGATTATCGCTTGGATATTATGATTGGTGAAGGGCCATCAGCGCGTAGTGTTCGTCTTGATTTGCCCCCATTTACGCTAGTAGGTGCGACAACGCGCGCTGGGATGCTTACTAATCCATTACGGGATCGTTTCGGCATAGTGTCCCGTTTAGAATTTTATACTGCAGAAGAGCTAGGACGGATTGTGCATAGAAGTGCCGGGTTGTTGGCAGTAGAAATGGTCGACACGGGCGCATTCGAAATTGCTAAGCGTTCGCGTGGCACGCCAAGGATTGCCAATCGATTGTTGAGACGAGTAAGAGATTATGCTCAAGTTAAAGGTGACGGAACCGTGTCAGCCGCGATAGCCGATGCAGCACTCAAAATGCTGGATGTTGATAAGTTGGGTTTTGATGTGATGGATAGAAAGTTATTGTTGGCGGTATTAGAGAAATTCGGGGGTGGGCCAGTTGGTTTAGATAATCTGGCAGCGGCTATTGGCGAGGAGCGCGACACCATTGAAGATGTGTTGGAGCCGTATTTAATTCAGCAAGGTTATTTGATGCGGACTCCGCGCGGACGCATCGCCACCAGTCTGGCCTATCAGCATTTTGATTTACCTATGCCTAAACATTTGAATGGTGAGGTTTGGCCGGAGTGACTCAGTTCAATTGGCCACTAAGGGTTTATTACGAAGACACTGACAGCGGTGGCGTGGTCTACCATTCTAACTATCTTAATTTTATGGAACGTGCTAGAACTGAATGGTTACGTGCACTAGGCTTTGAACAACCCGCACTAAAGACTGACTTAGGTATTATTTTTGTGGTGCATAGTATGGCGCTGATTTTTAAATCGCCGGCCTACTTCAACGATCTGCTAGAAGTTAGAGCGCGTTTACTTAAAATAGGGCATGGCAGCATGGAGTTTAGTCAAAGTGTGACACGTGAAGATAATCTTCTGGTTGAAGCTACGGTCAAGTTGGCTTGTGTCGATGCCGTAAGTTTTAAGCCAATAGGAATTCCTGCAATTATTAAACAAGCAATAAAGAACATGGAGTAGTTATGAATTTAGGTAATGATATGTCAATTTTTACGCTAATCTCAGGTGCTAGCCTACCAGTGCAATTGGTGATAGTGATTTTGCTTATAACCTCATTATTTTCTTGGTGGTATATTTTTATTAAAGTAGCCACGATTAAACGGGCGGAAAAAGATGCTGTGGATTTTGAAAATGCATTTTGGTCAGGTGGTGACCTCAATAAATTATTTGAAAGTCTAAGCGCCAACCGCCGTAAAGCACAGGGTATGGCCAGTATATTTGAAGCAGGGTTTAAAGAATGCGCACGTCATAAACAGCAAGCACGTATGGAAATGTCTGATGTAATGGAAGGCTCTCAACGCGCGATGCGCGCCGCTTATAACCGTGAATTAGATGACTTAGATGCACATCTGCCATTCTTGGCCTCGGTGGGTTCGGTCAGTCCATATATAGGTTTGTTTGGTACGGTGTGGGGCATTATGAACGCATTTAGAGGCTTGTCTAATGTAGCTCAGGCAACATTAAGTCAAGTGGCACCAGGCATTGCTGAAGCCTTGGTCGCTACTGCGATTGGATTATTTGCAGCAATTCCAGCGGTAGTGGCCTATAACCGTTTTGCGTCCAGTGTTGACCGCCTATCGGTTAGGTACGAAAGTTTTATGGAAGAATTTACCAATATTTTGCAACGTAAGTCTTAAGGATATCCGGCGATGTCACGAACACGTAAACGCCGTTTGATGAATCAAATTAATGTGGTGCCCTATATTGACGTGACCTTGGTGTTATTGGTTATTTTTATGGTGACGGCTCCAATGACGAATCCAGGCGTGGTTGATTTGCCCAAAGTAGGACAAGCGTTAAAGCAACCCCAGCTACCGCCGGTAGTGCTAACTATCAAACTTAACAATAAAATTGAGCTAGACAATAAGGCCATGGCGCGCGACGAACTGTTGTTGGCAGTCAGGCAGGCGTTGAGAAAATCGCCCGAGCGCTCGGTGGTGATAGCTGCCGATAAAAATGTGAAATATGACGATGTCATCAGCGTGATGGATTTGCTTAAACAAAACAAAGTGGATAAAGTTGGCCTTCTATTAGCGCCGACTAAATAATCGCCATGCTACGTCAGCGGGAAAAAACCGTTTCATGGAAAGCTGGCGCTTTGTCAGTAGGTGTACATGGTTTGCTAATCATGGCACTCTTGGTCTCAGTCAACTGGAAAACCAAGCATTCAAGCGCTATCGCAGAAGTTGAGTTGTGGGATAGTTTACCTACCGTGGCCGCACGCCCACCTCCCCCAGAGCCAACTCCTGAGGTCCAAAAAGAGACAAAACCTGAACCAATAGTAAAGCAAGAACCCTTACCGAAAGTGGAAGAACTGCAGTCAAGAGAGCCTGTAGTAGACATTGCGCTGGATAAAAAATTAAAAGCGTTAGAACAAAAAAAGAGTGATAACAAGCTTAAGCTAGAGCAAAGTAAAGCACTGGCAGCACTGAAGCAGGACATGCTTAAAGATGACCAACAGGTTAAAGATAAGTTGTTAAAAGAGCAGAAGCAGAAGCAACAAAATGATGCGATTAAAAAACTCGCCCAAGACATGCTGGCTGAAGATAATGCTACTGGGGTTGCGCAAGCCAATACAGCTAAAGCAGCGGCAAGCGCTGGTGCCATTGATGAATTTCAAACCAAAATACGTAATAAAATTCGTAGTAATGTAAATAAATCTTTGTGTGGTAATGGCAACCCAGAGCTTAAGTTTGAGATTGGATTGCTGCCAACAGGTCAGTTAAATGGCAGCCCTAAGTTGATTAAATCTAGTGGAAATCCGACTTGTGATAATGCTGTGGAGCGTGCCATTATGGCTTCTGATCCACTACCTTTACCTAAAGACATAAACCTGTTTAATCAGTTTAGAAGCCTTAAATTAACCTTTCGCCCCAACGAGGCTAATTAGCGAAGTTTATTTGTGATAATTTGTGCTTCGTATTGGGTAATATGTAATAAATTGTAACTGGGGTGATATCAACGCGCGATTGCAGTAAAATTTACGCTAGCTTTTAAAATGACGCCAACTAAAAACATTAAGCTAACTTTTAACAGAGCCTTAAATAGACCATGAACATACTAAAATTGACAGCCTTAAAATGGGTTATATATATCTCGGTATTGCTCTCTTCAACACTGGCTCATGCTGCCTTGGAAATAGAGATTAGCGGCGGAGGTGCACAACAGGTGCCGATTGCTATCGTGCCGTTTGCGCAAGCCAATAGCCAAGATAATATCAGCAATATCATTGCAGCAGATTTGCGAAGAAGTGGCATGTTTCGCGTGTTGGAAACCGGTGGGGTGGTCAGCCGGCCAAGCGATATTGCACAAATCAAATACGCAGAATGGGCGGCGTTACAGGCGCAGGCAATGGCGGTGGGCACCGTAGAGGTGTTGCCAGGTAACCGACTTAAAGTGAGCTTTAAGTTGGCTGATGTACTCAAACAAACTCAGTTGGCGGGGATGGAATACAATATTGCGCCTAGTCAATTACGACTGACGGCACATAAAATAGCGGATGTTATTTATCAAAAATTGACTGGTGAAATCGGCAATGCGGCCAGTCGGATTGCCTATATCAACAAGGCTAAAGGCCGTTATGCCTTGCAGGTAGCGGATGCTGACGGTGAGAATCCGCAAACTGTAGTGTCCTCAGCAGAACCTATTATTTCGCCAGATTGGTCACCAGACGGCACCAAGATTGCGTATGTTTCATTTGAAAAGAAAAAACCTGTTATTTACATACAGTCATTAATGACAGGGCAACGTATGATTTTGGCTAATTTCAAGGGGAATAATAGTGCCCCTGCATGGTCTCCAGACGGCACTAAGCTTGCAATTGTGCTCACCTACGCTGCCAACTCTCAGGTCTATATCATCAATGCTGATGGTACAGATTTGAAATTACTGACGAAGAGTAGTGCCATCGATACTGAGCCGACTTGGTCGCCAGATGCTAAGTGGATTTTTTTCAGCTCGGATCGTGGTGGCAGCCCTCAGATATATAAGGTTTCTGCCATGGGCGGTGAAGCGCAACGCGTGACCTTTGAGGGTAGCTATAACTTGAGCCCACATTTTTCGCCAGATGGTAAGCAACTGGCGATGATACGAAATGATGGTGGTAAATTCCGTGTAGCCTTGCAAGATTTAAGCAATGGTCAGGTGCAGCTGTTGAGCGAAGGTGCGCAAGATGAGTCGCCGAGTTTCGCTCCCAATGGCCGTATGTTGCTCTATGCCACGCGCATTGGAATACGTGGCACTTTGGCGGCTGTATCTTCAGATGGGCGTATTAAGCAACGACTAAGTGAGTCCGGTGGCGATGTGCGCGAGCCAACTTGGGGACCAATCATTAATTAAGTGAAAAAAAGATATCGTTGTATGCAATTTATGTTATTTTTGGGTTTGTTAAAAAAGTAGTATTTAAAGGAGAGCATTATGAATAAAAAATTATTAGGTAGTTTAATGTTGGCTTTGGTATTGACCGCTTGTAAAAGCGCGCCAATGGTTGAAAAGCCAGCAGCAGTAGAAGATAAAAGTGCCAGTGCGCCTAAAGCGCCAGCTAATGGTGCAGATTCTTCAGCCATTAAAGAAGTGGTCATTGATAGCCAGTCTACAGGTAATAGTCCATTAAAAGATCCAAGCAATATTTTATCGAAGCGTAATATTTATTTTGATTTTGATAGCGATGCAGTCAAGGCTGAATTCCGCCCACTGATTGAAGCCCATGCTAAATATTTACTTGCGCATGCTGATGCAAAAGTTGCTTTACAAGGCAATGCAGACGAGCGTGGCACCCGTGAATACAATTTAGCATTAGGTCAACGTCGTTCAGTATCAGTTAAAAAATCACTTAACTTGCTAGGTGTGCAAGATAAGCAAATTGAAACTGTAAGCTACGGTGAAGAAAAGGCCACTCCTGGCTGTACTAACGATGCTTGTTATAAACTGAATCGTCGCGTAGACATTGCTTACGAGAACGATTAAGTTGTTCGTATTGTTACAGTCTAAATATATTAATCAATAAGATAGAAATGATGAAAAAACTGATTCTGGTTAGCCTGCTGTTAAGCACACAGTTGTTTGCAGCAGGTGCTCACGCAGCCCTCTTTGATGATGCGGAAGCGCGTAAGAAAATCCTAGAAGTTGAGGCGGTTATGCAAAGCCAGAATCAGGCATCACAAGCGACTTTAGCTAAGCTACTGCAAAGTCAGCAGGCGCTTGAGCAGCGTGTATTGGCAATAGAAGCCATTACCAAAGGCCAAGTGTTAGGCGATATGTTGAACCAAATTGAAGCACTCAAGCAAGATGTTGCAAAGCTTAAAGGGCAGCTTGAATTTGCTAGCCATAATGTAGACGCCACGCAACAACGCCAAAAAGATTTATATACCGATACTGACACGCGTTTACGTAAACTGGAATCCAGCCCAACGCCTGCTCCTGCAGTTACAGTAGAGGCAAGTACACCAGCGGAAGTAATCACAGCAACGCCCAGTAAAAATACTCAAGAATTCCAGTTGCTAGAACTTGCAAACGGTTTATCTAAAGAGTCTAAATTTAAAGATGCCTTTAACGCTTATGATAAATTTTTAAAAGAGTATCCAAATAGTGCTTTGGCCGCTGAAGCTACCTACGGCTTGGGATACACGCAATTTGCGTTAAAGAACTATAAATCAGCAATTGCCACCCAGCAGAAGCTGATAGATCAGCATCCAGACAGCCCTAAAGTGCCGGAGGCTTTATTTAACATGGCCAATAGCCAAATTCAACTCGGTTTGCTCCCTAATGCTAAAAAGACTTTGCATGACTTAATCGTCAAGTTTCCTAATAGCGAAGTGACCCCTACAGCGCAAAAGCGGCTCAAAGTGTTAGAAAGCATTAAGTAAGACTCACAGTCAAAACAGCAACTTAAGCTGATTTAAGTTAAAATGGCGCCAATCAAAATGTTGGCGCTTTTTTATAGTCTTTAAAACTTCAATGAAACTCAAAATTCACGAAATTTTTCATTCGCTTCAAGGTGAGTCATCCCGCGTGGGACTGCCTACTGTATTTGTGCGCCTTACCGGCTGCCCAATGCGTTGTGTATATTGTGATACCGCTTATGCTTTTAGTGGTGGCAGTAATATTGAAATTGCGGACATTTTGGCTAAAGTGGCAGAATTCTCTACTCCTTACGTGACAGTCACTGGTGGCGAACCGTTAGCGCAAAAAGACTGCCTAGTGTTGCTGAGGCAGTTATGTGATGCAGGTTACAACGTGTCTTTAGAAACTGGGGGCGCCATTGATATAGGCTCAGTAGATAAACGTGTTTCAGTGATCTTAGATGTAAAAACGCCAGGTTCCGGTGAAGAAAAGAATAACCTATGGGAGAATTTATCCCATCTAAAAGCGACCGATGAAGTTAAGTTCGTGTTGTGTGATTATGCCGACTACCAGTGGGCTAAACAGATATTGACCAAGTATAAGCTGATCGAAAAGTGTCCAGTTTTATTCTCGCCTGTTTATAGTCAGGTTAACCCAACCCAACTCGCTGAGTGGGTGTTGGCGGATAAATTGCCTGTGCGTATGCAGTTGCAATTACATAAAATATTGTGGGGCGAAAAGCCGGGTGTTTAATGAATAGTACTAAAAATATTAACAACAACGACTTGGTAGTAGCTAAGCCTAAAGCGGTCGTATTGCTTTCGGGCGGTCTAGATTCTGCAACAGTATTGGCTTATGCGCGTAAGTTAGGGTTTGAATGCTATTGCTTAAGCTTAGATTATCACCAGCGCCATATTGCTGAATTGGATGCAGCTAAAAATGTAGCGACTGTGATGGGTGCTACATTGCATAAAACCGCGCAGTTAGACTTATCTTTATTCGGCGGTTCAGCGCTGACTGACGATGCGATTGCCGTGCCGGAAATAGAGACGGTAGGTATTCCAGTGACCTATGTACCAGCCCGTAATACCATTATGTTGTCTTTGGCTTTGGCATGGGCTGAGGTCTTGCATAGTCAGGATATTTTTATTGGCGTTAATGCACTTGATTACTCTGGATATCCAGATTGCCGCGGTGAATATGTGAAAGCGTTTCAAGATATGGCCAATCTAGCGACCAAAAGTGCAGTTGAGGGCCAAACCATTACGATACATGCGCCGCTAATTGATATGACTAAAGCCGAAATTATTAGACTAGGGACTTCATTAGGGGTTGATTATGCGATGACGGTCTCTTGCTATCAAGCCGATGCCCATGGTGAAGCTTGTGGCTTATGTGATTCATGTCGATTAAGGCGCGAAGGATTTATTGCGGCAGGTCTAGCGGACCCTACGCGGTATAGAAAACAGCTGTGAATGTGGGTTGAGAATAAATATTAGCTATAAATCAGTAGTAGCTATATAAACTTCTTGCCAAAACATCTACAAATTACGTATAATCCGCGGCTTTCTGCAATATATTTTCAATAAAGAGAACACAGATTATGGTTATTATTCGTTTAGCTCGTGGTGGCGCGAAAAAAACTCCTTTTTACAACTTAGTAGTTGCTGATTCACGCAATCGTCGTGACGGCCGCTTTATTGAGCGTGTTGGTTTTTACAATCCATCAGCTAAAGCAGGCGCAGAAGCCCTACGTGTTGATCAAGTTCGTGTAGCTCATTGGCAAGGCCAAGGCGCACAACTATCAGATACAGTTGCGCGTTTAGTTAAATTTCACGCTAAAGGCCCAGAGCACGCAATTGCTTCTAAAGCTAAAGATGCTGCTAAAGCAGATGCTGCTAAAGCTAAAATAGCTGCTGTTGAAGCTGCAAAAGCAAAAGCTGTAGCAGATGCTGCAAAAGCTGACGCAGATGCTAAAGCTGCTGCAGATGCTGAGCAAGCAAAAGCTGATGCATTAGCTGCAAAAGAAGCTGAAGTTGCTGCCGCAGCTGAAGAAGTGGCGGTTGAAGTTGTTGCTGCCGCTGAAGAGCCGGCTGTTGAAGCTGCTGCAGAAGTTGCAGTTGAAGCGCCAGCAGACACTGAAACTCCAGAAGCTTAATTTTTATTTAGCTTAAGTTGCTACTTTATGTGGCAAGCAATTAGGCGATAAAAATACAGTTTAGCAAGTGAGTAATCTTGGCAGTCAATGATATGGTAGTCATGGGGCGCATTGTTGCGCCCTACGGCGTTTTTGGCTGGTTAAAAATAGTGCCAGATACCGAAGCGTTTGATGGCCTCTTTGATTACGACAACTGGTGGCTTGGTAAAGGTGACGATTGGCGTGAAATGGTAGTTGAAACCGCCAAAGTTCATAATGACGTCATTGTAGTGAAGCTCAAAGGAATAGATGACCGTGACGCTGCGTTAGCCTGTAAGGGTAAACAAATTGCAGTGCCAAGGTCACAACTGCCAGAAGCGGAAGAGAATGAGTATTAC
>Ga0114964_10000460_pt1 | contig 31524 bp, 26 predicted proteins | sample C_131016_MF_Meta_FD_92638 | JGI IMG/M metagenome (GOLD analysis project Ga0114964, IMG submission 92638) | Freshwater microbial communities from Lake Croche, Canada to study carbon cycling - C_131016_MF_MetaG | ecosystem: Environmental > Aquatic > Freshwater > Lake | place: Lake Croche, Canada...
ACGACCGACCATTCTCCCTGCTCTCAAACCTGTTGGGGTGACGCTCATCAGAGTGGGTTACGCTAGGGAAGGACCCCCTCCAGCGTCAAGGAAGGGCTCTCCAGGGCCGACTGTCGGAGGAGTTCATGAATCAGCCTACTTGGACCCGGGAAAGACGAGGGGTTCGGGAGCCAGATCAGGACACTTTACTACAGGGCCAAATTCCTTAAAATACTTCTGACCACCACCGGACATCTTTTCATCCAGTTTCACCTCAGTCGGGGCTTCAAACCGCGGGATCGGCACATCCTTCTTCAGCGCAAACAAAGGTAGTCGGAGGTAAATATTCGGTTTTTTGAGTGCATCGCCGGTCTGGTATTGAAGGCCTTGCTTCGACTGCCATTGGAATTCGGACGGGACGTAGGGCTTCTCCGGATACTTTTCCTCCATTTGGAGGACGCACTTGAATCCATCCCCAAAAGTCTGCCCCCCCACGGTCATGAAAATCTCAATGGGATACTTGCTTCCGGCCCTCAGAGACATCCACTCACCCGGGCGGGCATCGCGACCGAGATGCGACTCCTTATCTCTATCATAAGGGATTTTGGGAAAGCGATCGCCCTTGATCAAAGGCGAAAGCTGTCCGAAGACATTCCTCCCGTCAAAACGGATTGCCAAGACTCCGTTGTCGATAGAGACAACAAAACGATACGAGCCGTCCTTTGGGGCGGTCACCGTCCCCTTGTAGTGGATCAGGAATCGGTTCGGCTTCACCTCCTTCTCCACTCCGAAGGCTATGAGGGCATCATCCTGAGAGGCTCTCGGGATGAGGATCTGATAGGCCGTCATCGGGTCGGGGGACTTGTAGAAACGCTCCAGCACACTTATATCCCAGTTACGGGAAAAAAATTCGTTGTACACCTTGGCGGAATTGAGCAACCCGTCAGAAAGAATGCGGTGCTGGTTGGGATCTTTTAACGCTGTCTGGTACCTATCCCACGCCTCAAACCGGTACCCATTGTCCTTTTCCGCATTCGGATCTTTGAAGATGCCGTCATCCTTGATCTCCGTCGGCTGGCGATCCTTGGTCTGCTTCAGGTCGTAGAGCGTGCCCGTGAGGCCGCCCGAGAAACCCTTCCCCTTGAAGCCGAAGGCAGTGAGCCCACCCAGAGGCATTGCGGCCATCCCGGCGCCCCCGCTTGCCCCCATGCCGGCCCCCAGTCCGGAGCCTCCCATTCCGCTCATCACCGAGGCCATCACGTCAGGACCCGAAGAGGAGTTCATCTCCATGACAGGGAGTGAGATCGATGCATTTGCGGCCGTGGAGACGATCCTCTTCGAGATCGCCGGAGACGCCGCGGCGGTCTTCTTGGAGGCCTTCACCTTGTGCTCCACGGCACCCGCAGGACTCGGTGGCGGGGCAGTGAACTTGAGCTTCTCCTTGCGCCCCTGCACGACCTGCACCACCAGAATGGCTCCCCCCGCGATCAGGAGGATATGGAGGAGGATACTTAGGATCAGAAAGCTACCGCTCCACGCCATCCAGCGCTGCCAGAGCGTCCGTTTGATCGGATGAGGCTCGGCAAGCGCGACATGCTGCTGGTGATCCGGAGCTGAGCCCATGTCGGAAGGGTAAGGATTTTTACTCCTCGTTGACGTTGAATGTGACATTAGTAATCTTAGCGGAGGCAAGCGCATTGAGAACATCGATGGTCCGGCTGTATTTCGCGTGGGCGTCGCTCACAATCGTGACGACCGCGGGTTGCTTCGCGCTATCGGCGTTCTCCTTGAGCCGCATGAGGGTGGCGCGGAGTTGCGGGAGTTCGGCACTCTCAGGAGTGTCGAAGGGTTCTTCGTTGAGCGAGATCTCCCCCTCGTCGGAGATGGCGATGATGGTCTCATCGTTGAACTCCGCAGCGGGCGAGGCCTCGGCGCTCCCGGGCAACTTGGTGGAGAGTTCATTCTCCACCTTCACGGCACCGGCCATCACCATAAAGAAGAGCATGATGACGAAGACCACGTCGACCATCGGCGCGATCTGGAAGCCCATCGTTCCGTCATCTTCCTGGGAAAAAGATTTCATCGGCTATGCGGAAAATCAGTCGTGGTTGACCGCGGAGAAGGAGATGTCGGAGATGCCCACCTCCGCCGCGGCATTCATCGCCTGCGAGACAAAGAGAGCGGGGACATCGCGGTCTCCCCGGATGACTATGCGGAATTCCGGGTTCTGACCCGGCTTTTCGGCGGCTATTTTTTCCCCGAGGGCCTTGGCGGCCTTGAGCGGCTCCACGAATTCGGTGGCCTTGGCGTAGAGGTGATCTTGGAAGTTGAAGGTGGCCGCGTTGGCGACAGGATCCCAACGGACATTCACCACGGCCTCCGACCGCGCGTCGTCCTTCTTGGCCGCCTCGGCGGCAATGGGAAGCTTGATGGTCTTGTCGATATTGAGCACCTGCGCCGAGGTGATAACCATGAAGAAGATCAGGATGACCAGCAGGACATCCACCATCGGGGCAATCTGAAAATCAGGTTCCCCCTTCTCTAATCCACCACCTCCTCCGGCCATGATTCTGGATGTTCGGGGTTAGGACGCCGAGGCCTCCCCCTCGGCCGCCACGCCACCCTCCTCCTGGGCGAGCCAATTGGGGGTGTTGGCGTAGATCTCCTCGCCGCTGATGTGGACACCCTCCAGGGCATCGTAGGGCATCTTGCGGAAGAGTTGGTTGATGATGTCCTGGATGTGGTGCATCGCGCTGGTCGAGCGACTCCTCAGGAAATAGAACATGCCGAAGGCAGGAATCGCGATCACGAGACCGCTCGCCGTCGCCACGAGCACTTCGCCGATCGCTCCGGAGAGGCTGGAGGGATCGCCGATGCCGGAGGATCCCAGCGTGCTGAAGGCCTTGATCATGCCGGTGACGGTACCCAGCAGACCGATCATGGGGGTGACGACACCGATGACCGAGAGGTAGTTGATCTGGGTGCTCATGGCGGCGCTCTCCTTGTGCATTTCGGAGATCATTCCCTCCTCGACCATCGTCTTGCCGTCGCCCAGCAGGGAGACACCGACACGGAGGACATTGGTGAGGGGTGACTTGTTGTCGCGGCAGAAGGTGTAGGCACCGACATAGTCACCCTGCTGGAAGAGACGCTTCACCTCGGCCTCAAGAGCCGGAGGGGACGTCTTCTTGATCGAGGTGTTCCTTACCCCGTCCGTGGAGAGGTAAACCGTCAGGATCGACATGATGCCGATGGGAAACATGACCCAGCCACCCTCGACGAGGGTCTCGAGCATGGTTTTGTTATGGCCTGCCTTGGCATCTTTTTTCTCAGCATCGGCGGCGGAGAGCATCGCTGTGCCGGCAAGCAGCAATCCAAGAAACAGGATGGAACGAAGGGTGTGACGGCTTGGTTTCATGATAGTCAGGGATGTGTTGAAGGCTACGGCTGATCGGGAGGGAATCAAGGTTTGGAAAGGGTTTCGGACAATTTTTTAGCCTCCGGGACCAGCGGTGACGACGGATAGCTCTCGGAGAGATCCTTGATCGCCTCGGCCGCCCTCTTCTCGTCCTTCAGCCCGACATAGGCCTTCGCGGCGCCGAGGAGCGCGGCGGGTTGGAGCAGGGTCACGGAGGGGTAAAAGACCTTGATGGTCAGGAACGCCCTCAACGCCCCAGGATAATCCTTCTTGGCCAACAGGGTGCGGCCAAGGGCGAGTTGGGCCAGCGCACTCCCCTGCCCACCGCCGATTCTGGGAATGGCCTTGGCACCGACGACCACGGCCTCCTTGTCCCCAGAGGGAAGATTGGCGAAGAGAGTTCCTCCTCGGGACAGGGATTCGGCATCCGGCGACTTCAGCGATCCGATCTCGCGGGCAAGGGTTGCCGCGTCGGCATCCTTTGCTGTTCCCGCAAGGGCAAGGAGTCGCAAACGGGACATCTCGGGCCACCAGGAACCGGGAAGATCCTTCAACTCCGCTTCCTTGGTGACATAGTCGCCGGTAAGGGAGAGCACCTCGGTGGCGTTGCCGGAGGAGGAGGCCGTCGATGCCTTGGCGAGTTCGGGAGGCTCGGGAAAGGAGATCTTCACGATCTTGGCGGGAGGAAGTCCCATTTCAATCATCCCCCCCTCGGGGGTCGTCACCTTCACCATGATCGTGGAACCGGTACGGCGAATCGAGGAACTCTTGAGCACCTGACCGTCGGTGGTGGTGATTTCCTGGGCCCGGAGCATCGGCGGGAGCGCCGCCCACAGAATCAAAGGAAGCAAGAAAGGGGACTTCATGGCTTGGCGGGGGCGTTAGTGGAAGCGGCGGAGGCAGCGGGAGATGCAGAGGCTGATGCCTCCGGGGCGGGGGCGGAGGGTAGTTTCTCCAGTCTCTTCTTGGCCTCGTCCGCGCGCGGCAGCTGCGCGAGACGGGGCTTGGAGAGGAGTTCCCTGAGGTGGGCAGCGGCGATCTCGGGCTTGCCGAGCTTCACGAAGCCGTCGGAGGCCTTGAGATAGGCACTGATGACTACGTCCGGATAGCGCTGATAGGCGACGAACACCCTCTGGTAGTATTGGGTGGCGGCGGCTGTGTTGCCGCGCTTCTCCTCGATCTCACCGAGCGCCATGAGCGCCTGCGCGGTGATCACGCCGCGCCACTCCTTATTAGCGGCGACCTCCTCGAAGATCTTTTTTGCATCGTCCAGCTTGCCCATCGCAAGAAGGGCCATTCCCTTCCCGTAGGTGACGTTGCTGATCTTTGCCTCGGCGGTCGCCTTCTCGATCGCATCGTTATACCACGTGAGGGCGTCGGCCGGCTGGTTGCGGGCAAGGGAGAGATCCCCCATCCCACAGTAGGCGTACTCGAGCAGGTCGCTCTTCGGGAAGGAGGCGATCAACTCCTTGAAAAAGGCCTCGGCCTTGTCGTTCTCGCCGCGGTCGAGGGCGATCTGGCCGCACTCCGCGAGAAGCATCGCGCTGAGCTGATCAGCCGGCAACTCCTTGTAAATGGAGGCCATCAGTTCCTTCTGCCGCTCCGGTTTCTTGGTGAATCCGGCAAGCTGGGCCTTGGCATAGCGGAGACGTGCCTTGGCAAGCGGTGACGAACCTGCGTTTGAATCGTTCAGGTACTTTGCGAAATCGGCGTCAGCATCGTAGGGCGGGAGCGGCGGTGGCGTGGGGCGTGGCGTCGGCGTGGCATTCGGGTCCGCGGCCACGGCGTTCGTGCCGCCCGCGCCTGCCCCCGCCTCAGAGGCGGCCGGATCGACGATCTTGGAAACCAGAGGGGTCTTGGCCCTCTTGGAGCAGGTCTGGGCAAGCTGCCCCAGCAATTGCTCCACGGCATCCTTGTTACGGTTCTCGATGTTCTTGAGGATGGCGTCCGCGAGATATTTTTTCGCCTCCTCGGACTTCCCTTCCTTGATCTTCGCCTTGGAGACCCAGTAGACGGCGGCCACGGCGGCGGGGTTGTCGGGATGGCGGTCTGCAAACTTGCTGAACATCTCGGAGATCTGGTCCCATCTGCCGATCTTCTGGTACTGCTTGTTCGCCTCGAAGAGCGAGTACTTGAGCACTTCCTCCCCCTCGGCCTGATCGACGGAGCGGCGGTAGGCGTCGGCGGACTCCGCGGGCATCTCCTTGGCGGCGTAGGCATCCCCCTTGAGGGAAAACACCTCGGCAGTCATCACCTCCCCCAGTCGATTCTTGAGCCATTCGTCGCAACGCTTGATCACCTCGTCGTATTTGGTCGCGGCCATGTAGCAGAGGGCGACGCGATATCCGGCGTCCCCCGCAAAATCACCCTTTGGATACTTCTTCACGTACTCGTTGAGAGCATCGAGGGCGTTCGCATAATCACCCAGTTGGAAGTAGCTGAGGGCGACGCGGTATCTGCACTCCTCGGCGAATTTCCCGTCGGGGAATTTCTTGAGGTATTTTTTGTAGTTCTCGATCGCCTCCTTGTACTTGTCCCGCTTGGCGGGATCGCCAGCCTGTGCAAACTGACTGTTGGCCAGGAGGAATTGCATGTCGGCAGCCAGGGCGGATGTGTCCCCCTTCTGCATCAGCGTCCCGAATACGGTCTCGGCTTTCGGATAATCGCCGGCCTCGAGGGCGACAGCCCCCTTCAGATATCCTGCCTGCGACGCGTACTTACCCGAGGGAAACTCCGCAAGGTACTTGTCGAGGGCGGGCACGGCGTCGTCCGGCCTGCCGAGGGCGCAATAGGCCGCGCCGATACTGAAGAGGCCGTCCTCGCGCACTTTAGGATCCTTGGAGGTCTCGAGGATGCTTTCCCAGATCAGGATCGTCTCCCATTTCTGGTCAAGCTCGTCGTAGGCCTTTGCCTGGCGGATCCGGACGGGAACCTCGGTGTCCGGGAGCTTCTCGAAATCAGCAAGCACCTTGGCAAGTTGATCGATCTCGGACCGAAGCGACGCGTTCGTCGCATTCACCTCCATGAAGGCCTTGGGATTGGTCTGCAGGCTCGCCTTGTTGTCGGCGATCTTCTTCTCCATCGTGGCAATGCGCTCCTTCTGGAGATCGATCACCACCTGCTTGGGACGGACGATCGCGTACATCTGGAGCGCTTTCTTACGCTCTCCCTTGGCCAGCAGTCCGTCCCCGATGCGCACGGAGAGGACGTCCAGTTGGAGGGGGTTGTCCACGATTGATCCCGCTGCCTGGAGTTGGTTGAGCAACTTGAGGGCCTCGTCGAGGTGGCCCTGTTTCGATTCGATTTCGGTGATGGCCATCGCCGCCTGCACGGAGCGGTCGTCCTTGATGCCCTCAGCGATCATCGGACGCAGAGCCTCGACCGCCTCTGCGGGCTTTCCCTGATCGGCAAGCATCGTGGCCTGGGCCAAGCGCGCCTGGAGGGCCAGATCGCCCGACCCCTCAGCGGCCCGTTTGAGCGTCTTCTGAGCATCATCCTTGCGTCCGGCCTGCATCTGGATCTGGGAGATGGCGATCAACGCCTTAATCTTGTTCCGCCCCTCGGGAAACTCTTTCACGCACCGGTTGTAATACTCCTCCGCCTTGGCGGTGTTCTTCTGGTTGAAATAGGTGGAGGCTAGGGTAAAGAGAATCGTCTCGAGCGCCTCGCCGGTCGGACCTTGGGAGAGAACCGCATCGAACTTCTTCACGGCATCGTCATACTTGCCGGCCTGAAAGGCCTCCGCCCCCTGCTGAAAGAGTTGTTCAGGCGTCGGCGGCTCCTCTGCAAAAACCGACGGGGCCATCACCAACGCGGAGGCGAGCATCAACGCGAGAATCCCGAGGTTCGCGGAACGGGGGCTCTTTCCGCTTGAGGGGAAGCTGATGAGCGGGGGATGACTCATGGGAGTGGAGTGATGAACTATGAAGGCGTCTTCAGAAAAAATCCACTCATCCCTGTCTTACCGACCAAAAAAATCGCCGGGAAATTTCCCGGCGATCTCCTCAGTATGTTCTGGAACCCTTTCCCTGACTTACTTCTCCGAAGCCAGCCCAAGACCAAGCCAACCGACACCGGCGAAAATAAGCTCCACCCCAAGGAAGAGTCCGAGGATATAGAGGCCGGTCGAGGGCCATTGGGTGATGATCAGTCCGCCGAGGATGATGGAGATGACCGCACTGAAAAGCACCCATCCCGCCCCCCTGTGGTGACGCATCTTGAAAGCGAGGAAGATACGGAAGAGACCGCCGATCAGGATGGCCCAGCCGAGGAAGAGGGTGAAGGCAATCGCAGCCTGGAAGGGATGGGCGATGAAGACATAGCCGGCCACTCCGTAGGCGATCGCGACGGCGGCATACCAGAGGTGGCTCTTCCAACCGCCGATCGTGAAGACCTTCACCAGCTGGAAGGCGCAGCCGAACATCAGGATGCATCCGATAAAGGTGGCCACCGCCGCCGTGGTGATGATCTCGTAACTCAGGACGAAGAAGCCGAGGAGCATCATGGCGATGCCACCGGCAATGGCCCACCCGCGGGCGACGGGGGGAACGGGAATCGTGGGAATGAGGGAGGAGTTATTGGTGTCCATACAGATGCTTCTTATGCTCCTCCTCTCACCTGCTGGCAAGGGCAAACAGGGATCATGAAAATCCGGGGGAACGAACTTGTAGAATTTTCCCAAGAAACCGCATTCAGGTCTCAGGTCTCAAGTTTCAGCCCTCACTCCCCTCCCCTTTCTTCTTCTCAAACCACGAGAAGCAGACCGGGATCACGAAGATGGCGATGAGCGTGGAGGCGAGCATGCCGCCGACGACGGTCGACCCCAGCACACGGCGGGAGACGGCCCCCGATCCGGTGGCGATCGCCAGCGGCACGCATCCCAGGATGAAGGCGAAGGCGGTCATCAGGATCGGACGCAAGCGGAGCTTCGCGGCATCGAGAGCGGCTTCGATGACAGGACGCCCCTTCTCCACCTCCTCCTTGGCGAACTCCACGATCAGGATCGCGTTCTTGGCGGCCAGACCGATTAGCATAATCAGACCGATCTGGGCGTAGACATCGTTGTCCATGCGTCGGAGGAAGAGGGCCAGCACGGCGCCGAAGACAGCGACCGGAGTACAGAGCAGAACACTGAAGGGAAGCGACCAACTCTCGTACTGCGCCGCCAGAATCAGGAAGACGAAGAGGATCGAGAGGGCAAAGATCGCTGAGGGAGGAACCCCCTCGGCGGCCTGCTTCTCCTCGAACGACATGCCGAAGTAGTCGAAGCCCATGCCCGGCGGCATCGTCTCCTTGAAGGTCGCCTCGAGCGCCTTCATGACTTGACCGGTACTGATGCCAGGGGCGCCGTTGATATTGATCTGGGCGCAATTGTACATGTTGAAGCGCATCGTGAACTCCGGCCCCTGCATCGGCTTCACCGTCAGCAAGCTTGAGAGCGGCACGGCGTCGCCCTTCTTGTTGCGGACGTAGAAGAGCGACGCATTCTTCGGATCGGTGCGACTCGCACCCTCTGCCTGAATGTAGGCGTAGTACTGAAGGTTGAACCTGTTAAAAAAATTCACCGGAACCCCCCCGAGGAAGCTCTGAAGGGTTCGGTAGGCATCGCTCAAATCGACTCCAAGCATCAGGCAGAGAGCCGGATCGATGACCATCGAGACCTGTGGGACGGAGGGAAGATAGGTCGAGGTGACCGAGCCGATCTCGGGGCGCTTCTTGATCGCAGCCATGAAGATCCCGAAGTTTTTCTCAAGGAACTTCGGATCGATCCCCTCACGATCCTCCAGGATGAAGGTGGTGCCCCCCGAGGTGCCGATGCCGGGAATGGCGGGCGGAGGGAAGCAGAAGTTAATGGCACCCGGCACGGGAGCGATCTTCTTGTTGATCGTCTGTAGGAGGCTGAAGGCATCCTCACCGGGAGCCGTGCGCTCCTCCCACGGCTTCAGCGTGATGAAGTAGAAGGCGCTGTAGGTCGTCTGAACGCCGCTCAGCAGGTTGAATCCCACAATGGTTGTCACGTGGTCGACACCGGGCACCTTTGAGACAATGTCGGAGACTTGGCGTGAAACCGCATCGGTGCGCTGTTGGGCGGATGCATTGGGAAGCTGGGAAAAGGCGTAGAGGTAACCGTTGTCCTCTTCGGGCACGAAGGAGCCGGGAAGTTTGGCCCCGAAGAACCCCGAGAGCGCCACCATGCCGAGGAGTAGCAGGCCGGCGACAAAACTCTTACGGAGCAGGAAGGAGCAGACACCGAGATACCCTCCCCTGCCGGCATCAAAGACCCTATTGAAGCCGCGATAGAACGCGCCAAGGGGTCCCTTCACCTCCGTACGCGGGCGGAGCAACATCGCGCCGAGGGCGGGGCTGAGGCTCATTGCATTGAAGGTCGAGATGATGACCGAGATCGAGATCGTGAGGGCGAACTGCTGGTAGAGGCCTCCCGTGATTCCGGGGAGGAAGACCGTCGGGATGAAGACCGAGGAGAGGATCAGTGCCGTGGCGATCAGCGGGCCGGTCACCTGCTCCATCGCCTTGACGGCGGCCTCCTTGGGAGAAAGCCCTTCCTCGATATGATGCTCGATGGCCTCCACGACGACGATGGCGTCGTCCACCACCAGACCGATCGCCAGGACGAGACCGAAGAGGGAGAGGGTGTTCAGCGAGAAGCCAAAGAGAGGGAAGAACGCGAAGGTTCCGATTAGGGAAACCGGGACGGCAATCGCCGGAATGAGCGTGGCACGCCAGTTCTGCAAGAAGAGGAAGACCACGATGAGGACGAGGACCATCGCCTCAAAGAGGGTCTTCATGATATCATGCATGCTGGCGGTCACTGCCAGCGTGGTGTCGAGGGCGCACTCGTATTTCAGCCCCGCAGGGAAGATCGTGGCCGACTGGGCCATCAGCTTCCTCGCATCCTCGGCCACGGTCAGCGCGTTGCTACCCGGGAGTTGGTAGACGGCAACGATGGCCGCCGGATGACCGTTGTAGCGGCCTGCGAGGTTGTAGGTCTGCGCCCCGAGTTCCACACGGGCCACATCCTTGACCCGGACGATCGAGCCGTCGCGATCAGCGCGGACGATGATGTTGGCAAACTCCTCCTCGGTCACCAGACGCCCTGGAGCCCTGACTGTGAAGGTCATCTGCTGTCCGGGAGGGACCGGTTCGGCACCGGTCTGCCCGGCGGGATTGACGGTATTCTGCTGATTGACCGCGTCATAGACCTCTTGGGTCGTGATGTTGAAGTTTGCGAGCTTCGCAGGATCAAGCCACAGGCGCATGGCATACTGCCCCGCGCCGAAGACAGTAACACTCGCGATACCAGTGAGACGGGTCAGGGGGTTGACGATGTTGACGTAGGCATAGTTGGCGAGGAAGACGGCGTCGTAGCGGTCATCATCCGTGTAGAGGGCGAAGCAGATCAGCGGTGAGGGAGCGGTCTTCACCACGTTGATTCCCTGCTTCACCACCTGCTGTGGAAGCTGCGACTGCGCCTGTGTCTGGCGCATCTGGGTCAGGATCTGATCGGTGACCGGAACGGTGTTGTTGGCAAAGATGACGTTGAGTTGTGACTGCCCGGAACTGGAGTTCAGGGAGTACATGTACTGCATGTTGTCGACGCCGTTGACCTGCTGCTCGATCGGGGTAGCCACCGCCTGCTGCACCGTCATGGCGTCGGCACCGGGATAGGTCGCCTGCACCTGGATCTGCGGCGGAACGATGTTCGGGAACTGGGAGACCGGAAGCCCCACGAGGCAGACCACTCCAAGGATCACCGTGATGATCGCGATGACCATGGCCACGATCGGCCGATTGATGAAAAATTTAGCCATGACGTTTTCCTAGAAAGACAGGGCCAACGTGATCAGGAATTGGCGGCCGGAATCTTCTTGGACTCACCTTTCCCCTCCGAAGAAGAAGGAGCGGGAGATGCCGTGGAAGTCGGTGCGGAGGGAGGCAGGGGCATCACGGTGCATCCGTCGGTGACCTTCTGGGTTCCCTGCACCACGATCTTTTCTCCGGCATTCACCCCGGAGAGAACGACTGCGTCCTCGCGGGTTGTGAGGCCGAGGTTCACATTGCGGATCGCGACCTTGTTGTCGGCACCGACCACGGCGATCTGATGGAGATTCTGAACCGTGATCACCGCGTCGATCGGCACCACGAGCGCGTTTTGCTGCACACCAAGCGTTGCCTTCACGCGGGCAAAGAGGCCGGGTTTCAGCAGCATCCCGGGATTGGGAAATGTCCCCTCCACCGTGATCGACCCGGTCTGCGTGCTCACCTGATTGTTCGCGGCGCGAAAGGATCCCTTATGGGAATAAATTGTCCCGTCAGAAAGGATCATCTTCATCCCGGCCTTCTCATCATCGGATCGATTCTGCGCGGTATTCTGAGGATTCTTGAGACTGTCTGCGATGAAGCTGAGGTAATCATCCTGCCCGACTTGGAAGACCACCTTGATGGGATCGATCGCAATGACCGTCGTGAGGGGTTGCTGGGAGGAGGGACTCACATAGGTGCCGACCTCGTAGTTGGCGAGACCCGCCATGCCGTCGATCGGAGCAACCACCTTGGTAAAGTCGAGATTTACCTGGGAGGCCTGGACCGCGGCCTGCTTGGAGGCGACTTGGGCGACCATCGCCTGATAATTCTGCTGTTGATTCTGGAACTCCTGAACGCTGATGACTTTACCAGCCAGAAGATTCTGGGAACGGACGAAGTCCTGCTGGACCTTCGTCTCTTGGGCGATTGCCGTCGCAAGATCAGCCTTGGCGCGGTCGAGATCAGCCTGGAACGGTGCGGGATCGATCTGGAAGAGCGGCTCACCCTGCTTCACCACGCTCCCCTCGGTGTAGTAGCGCTGGATGATATTTCCGGCGACATTCGGCTTCACGAGCGAGGTGACCGTCCCCTGGAGATTGCCGATCCATTCCTTGTGGTTGGGCATGTCCTTCTGGATTACCGTGCCGATCGTTACGGGAACCGGTGGCCGCGCGGCAGCGGGAGCGGGCGCCTTCTTGCAGGCAGGGATGGAGAGGAGCGTCAGCCCCGCGATCATCGGGGCCAGAATTTGACAGGAGAGCGTCTTCACAGACGCCTTGTCTAACAGATCACTCCAGCCAAAAGCGAGGGGGATTAGAGAGCTCCTCAAGATCCAAGGGTTTCAATCTTGCATTGAATAGTGAAAGACAACATACAAACAGTCGCCTTCTTCATCCCTATAACCGCACCCCCTTTAGCATGAAATCCCTCGTTTTTCTCATATTTGCTTTTGCCGTTGTTTTCTTGTCGGTGATGTTCGTCAACGATGATAGCCCGAGCGGTGCTTGGAGAAAAATTGAGGAGTGGACCCTCAAACAACTCCACCTGCAAAGAACAATACCCGCCCCCTCCCCTTCACCACTCCCAGAGCCCCCTCCTGCATCAGAACCAAAACCGCCTCCGACTCCAGAAGTGGTAGCCCCAACTTCAACTCCGACTACCGAAGCGACTGTCCCGACTCCGACTCCATCACCCACTCCCCAAGATCCCATTGCGTGGTTCATTGGTCATCCGAAAGGCTATCTTCATGAGGTCAAGACCAAGCAACCAGTAGAGTTTCCGGCAGTATATGAAGGAAAAATAATTGGTTCGATCAAGAAGCCTTCAGGAACTTCTGTACAAATAGTCGAAGTCCATCCCACAAACATCACGGTATCCTTCAATGGAGGGAGTGCTGTTATTCCAATTGAAAGCACAGATCTTTTGGAAGTCGCCAGTTCAGAGATGGAGAAAGCCAATCAAATTAAAACGCAAGCAGACTCCACATTGGAACGCGAATCAAGAGATGTGACAAATATCTCCCCATCATCTCCCGACGCCCCCCAAATTGATGTCAAAAGCGCCTTAGAAAAACCTTCTGTTGAGGCACATGAAGTCTCTGAATTATTTTTAAAAAACTCACTTGAAACATCAAGTTTTTTGAGTTCAAGAATTATTCACATAAATGGATTAGTTAAAAAATTGCAATTATCTGGAATAGATTCTGATAAGTGCGAAATTACCTTGGACAATCAGGGCTCACTTAATAATAAGCGGCTAGTGTTAAAATTGAAGCTTGAAAGCTTAATTGATAAATCAAAATTAGAAGGCGATGTAACAAATAAATTGCTTCTTGAAAACGGTCAGCTTAATATGATTAGTAATCTTGTCAGAAGCGGTGGCTCTTACTACTACTACTATTGGAACGGATATCAATATGTTAGGAGTTATTACTATGGTGGGTATTATGACGGGACTTACGGGTACCGATACTCCGGAAAAAGCAAAGAGTTGGAATCGCCTATTTGCACCGAAGGCTCGTCCATAAATAACTGGACTGTAAAATTTAACTCCTCAAACAGCGCTAGCATTTATTTTGATGTGATAAACTTATCACAGTTATCAAAGTAGTAACAGAAAACAACCCAAACCCCGTCGCCTCCCTCAACTCTCTCCGCCTCTCAACTGCAACTGCGCCTCGGGAGAGGGTCTTTGTAGACGTGACTTGACCGCAAAGGGGAAGATCACCAAGGCAAAGGCTCCTACCAGTGAGAGTTGAGCCCAGATCGGGAGTGGAGTTCCCGCCCGAGGGGTCACCACTTCGGCCAGAATGAGTAATCCCACGACATAGGCCAGCCACCAGAGCCCGTGGCGGATCTCCATGACCTGTCCCCTTCCCCATTGGACTGCCAGATAGAGAAGGGCTGGGACGATGATCGCGGCCGAGGCTCCCTCCACGGCGGCACGGCCACACCAAATGGTGGCCCAACTTGCGAAGACGAACGCCACTCGGCACCAGACCGGCGCCCCAATCAGCCGGAAGGGCCTTTCCATCCCGGGCAATTGATGCCGCAGAGCCATGAGACTCACCGGCCCCATAGCCAGCGCCAGCACGAGAGTCGCGCTCAGGAAACTGACGAGCTTTTGCCAGCTTGGGCCCCCAAAGAGCATTGCGACCCCAATCACAAGGCTGCTGCACAGCGCAAACCAGGGGACGGCCTTGCGATTCAACCGTTCAAAGACATTCGGCAATAAGCCACAGCGCCCCATCATCCAACTCACGCGCCCGGAGACCCCCATGTAGGCCATGGCCGTGGCACTGGGTGAGACCACCGCGTCGATAAGAAGCAGATTCGCCACCCAGAGCAATCCCGCCCCCAAAGCAATCGCTACCAAGGGGCCTCCATGAGCAGTCAGGCTCAGGCGCGACCATCCCGCCGCGATCTGATCCGGAGTGACGGCCACAAGGAATGCCAACTGCAATACCAGATAGATGCCGAGGCAGATGCCGAGCCCCAGAGCCATGGCAAGGGGTACATCCCTCTGGGGGCACTTCGTTTCCCCAGCCAGATCCATGGCTGTTCGAAAACCCATCAGACTGAAAAGCACGCCACCCGTGCTGACAGCAGTTAAAATCCCTCCGTCCAAGCTCCCCGCTCCCGGCAAGCTGGCCGAAAGGTTGCCCCAGTGCGCTCCCGTCATCATCAGGGTCAACGAGAGCAGCAGGGGGACGACAAGTTTCCAGAGCGTCAGTCCATCGATCCAGCGTGCCAGAATTCCGACTCCCGAGAGGTTGATCCACGCCAGGATCACGAGCAGGATCACTGCAAGCCCCATACCCCAAGGGCTCAGAACCTGACCTTGTCCTCCATCCAGTGTCAGCCAGGGAAAACTGCTGGCCAGATATTGAAAGATCGCCAGCACCTCGATCGTCGGAAGCGAGACATACGCGATCCAGACACACCACCCACCGATGAATCCCGAGGTGCGACCATGGGTGAGCAGTGGGATTTGCGCCAAGGCTCCCGAACTGCTCACCAGCGCGCCGAGTTCCGCATAGACCAGGGCGATGGCGAATGCGATCGCACCGCCGATCAGCCAGGCAATCAGGCTCCCCGGTCCCGCAGACTTTGCGCAGTAGAAGGGGGCAAAGAGCCAACCCGAGCCGATCGTCCCCGTGACAACGGCCAGAGTGAGGCTTCGAAGCCCCAATTGACGACTCAGGCCCGTGTCTTGCAGGACGGGAGAGCTCATATCACGGAAACTTCTCCTGAAACCTTCCCTCCTAGCGGGAAAGAGTCACCGAGCCGATCGAGCCGTTCTTTTGAAGATTCTGGCTGTAGCAAAGATTCACCGTCACCGGCCCGCATCTGGCTCCCGGCACCGAGATCGATGGCTGGGAGGAATAACCGGATCCCCCGTCGGTTACCTCGAAGGAGGTCACCATGCCGTTCTTTACGAGAGCCGCGATCACGGCTGCCTTGGTCGGCCAGAGTTGCCCGGCTCCCGGTTGGTAACGGTAATAGTTGGAAACAGAGTCCAGTTTCTCGTTGGTGATGCCGTACTTGCCCAGGGCGGACAACAAAACGGACTTGTTCTGCTGGGCACGCCCTTGATCAGGATAACTTCCCGGAGCCACCGGATGGACCCTGCTGAATGCATCCCGGAAAATCTCCGGGGTCACACCCAACCCTCCGGCGACAAGAACCACCGGCCTCCCATGGTCGCGCGGATCGGTCTCATGCCCTCCCGAAATCACGACCGGGACACGGGTCACTTGGGGGGATTGCGCCGACATCGTGCCGAATGCCGCAAGCACAAGAAATGCCGCAGCAATGCGGCGGATAGAAATCGATGAGCGCATCGCGCTTACCTAGTTACTTGGCGTGTACTGCGAGATCTTGGTGCCTTGCAGACCGAGTCCGGCCATTAGGCCCTGCTGACCGAAGATGAAGGCCTTGATCCCCTGAAGGGTGTAGAGTGATGCATTCCCGGCGGCACCCTTGTCAGCAACCACAAGGCTCGGTGCGGCACCGAGATTAAAGCCGGCGGAATTATTGAGCCCCTTGAGATCATCCTTCGTCATGAAGAACAGGGCATAGGAAAATGCCTGACCTCCCACTTGGGGCCCCCACGAGGCGGAGGTCGTATTGTAGTAACCGGCAACCTGGCCCTTCTCCCAGAGAACTCCGTCTCCGCGCTGGCCACCGACCATGATGACACCCACCTTCACCACCGTCGGGAAGATCAGGATCGCATAGGCCTTCTGACCCAGATCGCGCGCCTTGGGATTAGCAGCATAGAGACGCTCCAGAGCAGCCTTGGAATCGGACTGCAACTGCAACGCGCTGGCGGCATTGGCACCGGCGGCAAAGAGAAAGGAGGCAAGAACGAGGAGAGCGGCGGATTTGAACGATTTCATCAAGGGAGGAGATAGGGACAAAGGAACCGCGCCTCAATCATAAAGGAACGAGAGTAAAGCCTTACTTCAGCACCGAGGCCTGGGCCGCGCGGATCTTCTCCACGACAGGCTTCAGCGAGGGATCCTGCTGGGCGATCAGATCGAGTTTCACCTTGGCCAACGCTTTCCTTGCATCGATCTGGGCTTGAGGAGTTGGGGCGGTTGTCACCGCAGTGTTGGCGGCGATAAATTGGGGGTTGTCCTGAATGGCACCCATTGCCGACTTCATCTTCATCTTGTCGGAAAAAGAAAGCTGACTGATCACCTGCTCGCGACACTTATCCATCGCCGCAAGAGTTTGCTCGGGCGATTTGCTCTGCGCCTGGAGATGGGTGCCGAGTGCAAGCCCCGCCACCAAGAGCGATCCGAGATAAGGGCGAAGGGAAAAGTGTCGAACGGCGGATTTCATGGGTTGGGAATTCAGGCCGTTCAGCTTTGTGGCGCAGGGGTCGGACTTGGGGTCGGAGAAGCCGCGGGATGATTCTGTTGATACTCGTCCTTGAGCTTCTTGCCCACGGTCCTTCCGAGAACGGAGCTAGCGATCCTCACCGGAGGAGGTGCCGCACAACCCCCGAGCAGAATAAGGGAGACGACGGTGATGAGTTTTTTCATGAGTGAATGGGTGTGGGCGTCACCAAGGATCATGAGTGTAGCACCCCGAGAACAGAAAGCCCCGAAAAAGCTCCCCCATCGAAGTTTTCTTAAAGATCCCCTAGCTCCAAAGGACAAATGATTTACCCTTTCTGCCACCTCACCCATGAATCGACCACCTGAACAATCGGCTCCCCCTCTTGCGGAACTCCTCCACCACGGACTCAGCAACAAGCCCGATGAGGTTGCCCTGCTATCGCATGAGCGGCAATTGACCTGGGAGGAACTTGAAGAGGAATCGAATGCACTCGCCGAAGGCTATCTCGCGTTCGGATTGAAACCGGGTGATCGTCTCGCCTCGCTCATGCCCAACCGGATCGAGCTCCTGATCCACTATCTGGCGTGTTTCAAGGCCGGCATCTGCGTCACCCCGCTGAATTACCGCTACACCTATCGCGAGATCGATCATGCGCTCGAGGTGAGCAACGCGTCGGCCCTGCTGCTTCATGCGGAGAGGGCTACCGATCTCAAGCAAAGCACGCGTGTTCCCACACTCCCCTTGGGGACGATTTCCTACGCAGGGGACGCCTCGGCACCGGAACCGCGTTTCGAGACCCTGCTCGGCACCAAGCCTACCGGTCGGGTTTTTGAACCCGTCGATTCCTCAAGTCCCGCCGCAATCTTCTTCACCTCGGGAAGCACGGGACCGGCCAAGGGAGTGACCCATACCCATGAGTCGATTCGCTGGATGCTGGCGTACGCGGTGATCGGATTTGAGTTGAGTCCGGATGACATCTTCCTCCCCGGGTCATCGCTCTCCCACATCGGATCCTTCTACCGCTCGCTCAGCTCGCTCTCCTGCGGAACCAAGGTGGTTATCGCGCGCTCTTTTGACAGCCACGAAATCCTGCCTCTCCTGCGTGCACACAAACCGACCATTTTCTCCATGATTCCGGCGGCACTCCTCGCCCTGGTCCGCGATCATGACCTCCAACCGCACGATTTTTCCTCGTTGAGGTTCTGCCAATCGGCAGCCGACAAGGTCTCCACGGAACTCATGAAGGAATTTGCAAGCATCGCGGGATTCCCGATCGACGAGGGTTACGGGATGACGGAAGTCGGCCCGGCCACACAGAATCCCCCCTCAGGCATTGTCAAACCGGGATCCATTGGCCCGGCGATTTCGGGATTGGAGGTGGAAATCCGTTCCGACAACGGGGAGCGCTCACCCACTGGAAAAGTCGGCCAACTCTGGATCAAGACCAGGAGCCTCATGGCAAGTTATTGGGGCGACCCCGCCGCGACCGGCGAGGTTGTGCGCGACGGTTGGCTGGACACCGGCGACCTGGCCTATGCGGATGAGGATGGGTACATCTGGTTCTACGGCCGCAAGAAACAGGTGATCGTCCACGACGGCTCTAACATCACTCCCCTGGAGGTCGAAAGCGCCCTCGGCGAGCATTCTGCCGTGGCCCAGACCGGTGTGATCGGAATCCACGACGAACTGCACGGTGAAAGGGTCCGCGCCTACGTGACCCTTCGGGATGACCAACCCAAACCATCGGCGGGGGACCTGATTGTGTTCTGCCGGGAGCGAATCGGCTACAAAGCCCCGGAGGAAATCATCTTCCTCGATGCGATCCCCCTCAATCCCAGCGGCAAGATCGACCGTGTGAGCCTTAAGAAGATGGCGGAAGATCACCTTAATCCGCACATTTCCGATTAGGGCACAGCACCCTCGGGACCTTGGTCATCCAGTTTACGCCAGCTTAATAATAAGATATTTTCGAATTGGATTTTAAAACAATATTTAGCTTTGTGAGGAATTCCTGAAAGAGGGCCAATCCACGCTTTTCCTCCTCGCCGAGATCGTATCGGATCGAGTCGATCAGGTAGCGGAGGGTGAAGTCGGGATTGGGTGTTAGGGCGGCGATCGCGGGTCGGTTGGCAAGTCCCCGATTCTTTGTCATTCGGAGCAGTTCTGATAACTCCTCTTTTTTCGTATAAGAAGTCTTAAGTGACCATACAGCAAAGACAAATGGCAATGCTGTATAACGAAACCACTCTCCCCCAAGGTCAAGGAATCTCAGGTCTGATCCCTTGGCCTCTTTTCGGAAGGAGATGGCCGGATCGCCAATCATAAGCCGTGCATCTTTTTTTGACTTCTCTTCTGAATATTGGACATATTCAGGCCGAATTCCATGAAACTCTTCCAACACAATCCGCAGGAGGGCATTCGAGGTGTGGGAAGCGGGGTCTAGAGCCACCTTGGTAACCCCCCGAAGCTCTCCCGTGTAGGCCATGACAACGCTATGGACATCCCCTCTTGAGGAGATGGAGACCCCATTAACCACCTCGGCTTTCTCCATCCCGATCACATCAATGGAGGAGAGCAATGCGGCATCTAACTCGCCTCTCTCATAGGCATCATATAACATCGCCGGAACGAGCTTCCGGACAGGAGGGGCAATCCCCTCCAACCCCTCAAGAAGAGGGCGGGCATTCAGGTAGGGAACGCAGCCGATCCGGGGATGGGAAATATTCACGCCGAGACTGCTTCGGTGGCGGTGGCCTTCTTGGGAACGGTCGATTCGATCCTGCGATAGAATGTGTCGCGCTGCATCGGTTCCCTCCCCGCTTCCCTGATCGCCTTCTCCATGGCGGCGATGGTCTGCTGCTGAGGGGTCTTGGCCCCGGCCATGTGAAAGATCTTCTCCTCCTGAATGGTCCCATGGAGGTCATCGACCCCGTAGTTCAGGGCGATGGAAGCGAGCGGTAATCCGAGGCTGATCCAGTAGCCGGTGATGTGGTCGAAGTTGTCGAGCATCAGGCGGGAGATGGCCAGATTCTTCAGCTCATCCGTGGAGCAGGCCGGCCGGATATGGGCCAGTTCCGTGGTCTCGGGCACGAAGGCGAAGGGGATGAAGGCGGTGAATCCTTTGGTCTCATCCTGGAGTCTGCGGAGCTTCAGGAGGTGCTCGATCCGGTGCTCCGCTGTCTCGACGTGGCCGTAGAGCATGGTGGCGGTGCTCCTCTGGCCCATCTGGTGCCAGGTGCGGTGAACCTCTATCCACTCATCGCCGGTCTCCTTGCCGCGGCAGATGGTGTCGCGTACCTGCTGGTCGAAGATCTCGGCCCCTCCCCCGGTGAGGGAATTTAACCCGGCCTCGCGAAGGATTTCCAGAGTCTCCCGGAGCGGCTTCTTGAAGACGCGGTCGGAGAGATGGCGGATCTCGATGGCCGTGAAGGCCTTCAGATGAATGCCGGGCGCCGCCTCCCGCATCGCCTTCAGAAGATCAAGATACCATGAGGCCGGCAGGGTCGGGTGAAGCCCACCCACCATGTGGATCTCGGTGGCGCCGCCCTCCCAAGCCTCCTTGGTCTTCGCCGCGACCTCGGGAATCGCCATCTCGAAGGCATGGTCATCCCGCTTCTTGGCACTGAAGGCGCAGAACTGGCAGTTCAGGATGCAGATGTTGGAGTAGTTGATGTAGCGGTTGAAGACATAGGTCGCCACGTTCCCGTTCTTCCGCTCACGGACGATGTTGGCCAGATAGCCGAGCCCGTTCAGGTCACGGGAGGCATAGAGGGAGAGCCCCTCCTCCCCGCTCAGGCGCTCACTCGCCTCGACCTTTGCCAGGATCGGCAGGAGGGCTGGGTCGAGCAGGCGCTTGTTCATCTCCTCAACCTACTAGAATGCCACGACTCCCGCCAGAATCGAATCAGGAAGCGTTTAATATGGAACTCAGGAAGACAGGAAGAGTTCAGGAGAGACGGCAAGGCAATCAATTCCACATGATCTTCCCGCTCCATCAGTTGCGAGAAAACTGCTTTCAAGAGATAGTAGGCGCTTATGTCCTTCGACCTGAGATCCGACTACAAGCCTCAGGGTGATCAGGCCCAGGCGATCGAGAAGCTGACCCGCTCGATCCGGATGGGCAACCGTCACCAGACCCTTCTTGGAGTCACCGGTTCAGGGAAGACCTTCACCGCGGCGAACATCATCCAGAACCTCGATCGGCCGACGCTGATCATGTCTCATAACAAGACGCTGGCGGCCCAGCTCTACTCGGAGTTCAAGCAGTTCTTCCCGAACAACGCCGTCGAGTACTTCGTCAGCTACTTCGACTACTACCAGCCCGAGGCCTACATCCCGCGCTCGGACACCTACATCGAGAAAGACAGCTCCATCAACGAGGAAATCGAGCGCCTGCGCCTCTCCACCACGAGCTCCCTGCTGACCCGCCGCGATGTCATCGTGATCTCGAGCGTCTCCTGCATCTACGGCCTCGCCTCGCCGGAGGATTTCCAACAGATGGTTCTCACGCTGAAACGGGGCGAACGGATCACCCGCGAGGAGGTGCTCAAGCGGATCGTGGAGATGCTCTACGAGCGGAATGAGATCGAGTTCTCCCGTGGCAAGTTCCGCGTGCGGGGCGACGTGCTCGAGATCTTCCCCGCCCAGAACGACGAGGAAGCGGTGCGGGTCGAGTTTTTCGGCGATGAGATCGACCGGATGGCACTCTTCGATCCCCTGACCGGCAAATCGCGCGGCGACCTCACCCACCTGACACTCTTCCCGGCCAAGCAGTTCGTCACCCCGAAGGAGAAGATGCAGGTCGCCATGCGGAGTATCCGTGACGAGATGGTCGAGAGGGTCGCCTTCTTCGAGGACAATGGGAAATACCTCGAGGCCCAGCGGCTCAAGATGCGCACCGAGTACGATCTCGAGATGATGCAGGAGATGGGCTACTGCAACGGCATTGAAAACTACTCGCGCCACCTCACCGGTCGCGAGGCGGGATCGCGTCCCTACACGCTCATGGACTTCCTTCCCGAGGACACCCTCCTCATGGTCGATGAGTCCCACGCCACCCTCCCCCAGGTCGGTGGAATGTATGCCGGCGACCGCGCCCGCAAGATGACGCTCGTGGAGTATGGCTTCCGACTGCCGAGCGCCCTCGACAACAGGCCGCTGAACTTCTCCGAGTTCATCCAGATGACGGGTCAGGGGCTCTACATCAGCGCCACCCCGGCCGAGATGGAGATCCGTAACAGCTGGGCAGGAAATAACGGATTCAAGGTTCCGGGGGAATTCGACTCCGAAATCCCGCTTTCGACCATCAAGGCCAACGCCGCAAACGAGGAACTCGACACCTCCACTCCGGGATCGCCCCTGATCGTCGAGCAGATCATCAGGCCAACCGGACTACTCGATCCCCGCATCATGGTTCGCCCGCTGAAGGGACAGATCGACGAGACGATCGAACTCTGCCGCCGCAGGGTCGAGATCGGGGAGCGCGTCCTGATCACCACACTCACCAAGCGTACCGCCGAGGATCTCACCGATTATCTGAAGGACATCGGCCTGAAAGTCCGCTACCTCCACAGCGACATCGACACTATCGAGCGCGTGGAGATTCTCCGATCCCTGCGCGCCGGAGAGTTCGACATTCTGGTCGGGATCAACCTCCTCCGTGAGGGGCTCGACCTTCCCGAGGTCAGCCTTGTCTGCGTGCTGGATGCCGACAAGGAGGGCTTCCTCCGGAGCCGTACCTCACTGATCCAGACGGCAGGACGCGCCGCCCGCCATGTGAACGGAGAGGTCGCTCTCTTCGCCGACAAGATCACCGGAAGCATCCGTGACCTCCTTGAGGTCACCGAGGATCGCCGCCGCCGCCAGATGGAGCATAACCGGATCCACGGCATCACCCCCCATAGCGTGAAACGCCCCGTGCAGGAGAGCCTTCGGGTCATCCTTGAAGGGGAGGATGGGGATTCAGCCCGTGTGCAGGAGCATCCGCTCGATGTCGCCGCCCTGATCAGGGAGCTGGAAACCGAGATGAAGGAGGCCTCCAAGAAGCTTGAATACGAACGGGCCGCCCTCCTCCGCGACCAGATCATGGAACTCAAGGGGGGCGGCGCCGTCACCTCCTCAATGACCAACCGCCCCAAGGCAAAGGAAAAACCCACGAAGGCGAAACGGGGCTGGAAGCGTTAACCTTTTACCTTCAACTTTTCACTTTCCACTTTTTCCATGGCCACCCGCAAAGCCCCAGCCGCCGAAAAGCTCCCCCGCCTTCACTTCGTGACGGGAAGCGATGAGGCCGATGTGCGCATCGTGGCAAAGGATCTCGCCGCCCGCCTGAGTCCACCCGACTCCGGGGAGTTCGGAATGGAGGTCTTTGAACTTCCGGCCGATACGGTCGACTGCGCACTGGAGATGATCTCCAGCACGATCGGCGCGATCCAGACACTCCCTTTCTTCGGAGGGAAGCTGGTCTGGATGAAGGGAGTGACCTTTCTCAAAGACACCGTGCAGGGGCGTTCGGAAACGGTCCAGGAAGCCCTTGAGAAGTTTCTCTCGGTCCTTCAACAGGGACTTCCCGAAGGGGTGACCCTCTTGATCAGCGCTCCCGAACCAGACAAGCGCAGGAGCTTCTATAAGACGCTCTGTGAACTCGCCCAGACCACCATCAAGGACAAACCTTCCATCGGTGGTTTTGACGGCCTTTCCGAGGATGATCTCATCGATTGGGTGATCGATCGTTGCAAAGAGCGCGGCCTCCGGATCGAGGATCGCGCGGCCTCCGTCCTGGCCGCCCGGATCGGAGCGAACAGCGGACAACTCCACGCGGAGATTCTGAAGCTTGCCACCTCGGCCGGAGAGGGTGCCGTGATCACCGAGGAAGTTGTCCGGGACCTCGTTCCGATGACACGAGTGAGCGGCATCTTCGACCTGAGCGACGCGATCAACCGCAGGAACCTCCCCCTCTGCCTCGACACCCTCGCCCAGCTTCGCCGTCAGGGAGAGAACGCCGTTGGCATCCTTCTCGCCGCGATTGTTCCCACGGTGCGCAATCTTCTGATCGCGAAGGATCTCATGGAGAGGCACGGGATGAAACCCCCCGCCCAACCCCAGTTCTTCTCCTCCGATCTCAAGAAACTCCGTTCCGAGGAAACGGCTCACCTCCCCCGCAAGAAGGACGGAACACTCAATGCCTACGGCATCGGCCTTGCGGCCGTGAACGCGGCCCGCTTCCAGCGCGACCACCTCGTTTCCGCTTTCTTGGACTGCCGCAACACCAATCAGAAACTGCTTAGCGGCCACGGCTCGGAGGAGACGCTTCTGACCCAGTTGATCGTCCGGATCGTGTCCAAGAATCCAAGCAATCCGATTAGTGGACAGAAACCCGTTACAGCCCGATAACTTCCCTATGAGCAACCACACCTACAATAAAATCGAACTCGTCGGATCGTCCACCAAGAGCATTGAGGATGCGGTGCATAACGCCGTCGCCCAAGCGGCGACCACAGAAAAGAACCTCCGCTGGCTTGAGGTCGTCGAGACCCGCGCCCACCTCGAGGAGGGCAAGGTCGCTCACTGGCAGGTCACCGTGAAGATCGGTGCCACGATCGGATAGGCCCCTCCGTGAACTCGTACCTCTGGACCCGGCGTCTCCGGGAACTCTACGACAAGGCAGTCGATCTTTACCGGAATGGCAACCGTGAGCTTGGAAGCTACTTCAACGCGGAGGAGACGGCTTGGCTGACCTCGATCGGCCTGCGTCCCATCAATCTCTATGACTGGGCGGAGGATATGGTCTCCGCCGGGGAGCCGGACTGGAATAGCGTCCTGCTGATTGCCGCGGCCCGTAGGGATTACTTTCTGGTTCACCAGAAGGGAGTCACGCAAAAGAGCATCACCGAGTCCTCGGAACTTCCCCCGAAAGATGCCGAACTGGAAGGGATCACGTGGCTGCCGAGGATCATTGCCAAGGCGACCTGCTTCCTGCGGGGTGGCCTCTGCCACGACATCATGTATGGCTGCGGGGGAGATCGCCGCTTCCTCAAGGAGCACGACATCCACCCCGCCGACTTCCTCCGTGCGGTCTGGGCTTCGGGCGGCGATCAGGCCAAGGTGCTGGCCTACGTGAAGCAATCGGGAAAGTAGGAGACTGCAGAGAAATAATTTGGAACTCAGGAAATCAGGAACAGAAAGAACGAGTAAGTATTGTCCGTCAGAAATGACCGAACATGAAATACCGATCGCTCTGTTTTAGTCATTCAAGGGCTGCTTTCTCTGCCCCCCTTCCTGATTTCCTGAGTTCTATATTAAAAATCTCCCTCAGCTTTTGCTGACCACTCTCCCCTCATCCGCGTCGATGTAGTCGAACATCGTCTGGATCTCGTCCCGGTTCTCAAAACCGCTCTCTTTTTTCCGACGGATCAGGATCTCATTCGCCTCGTCGCGCCATCCGCGCTTGGTCATGAATCCGTTCCAGATCTCGATCTGCTCTGCGGTCGGCTCCGTGCCGCGCTTCACGGCCCAAGCCCAGAGCGCCTCATCATCGAGACCCTCCTGCACCTTGGCCGCCAACTCCCCGTAGGGAACACCGAGAAACTTGCAGCAGCGGTCATCAAAACCCTTCCCGAGATTCGGAATGCAATCCTCGGCCAACTCACCGACGGCATGAAGACGGATCTTCTCAACCATGCGGGGAAAGTAAACAAGGCCGTGGATCGTGTCGTGGGGAGTGCGGGGTGTTTTCATGGGGTGCGTGGAGTGGATTACTTAGGAATCTTTCGGAGTGATGAATCCGGAGATCAGGAAGAGCCCCGCGGCAATGCAGATACAGGAGTCGGCGACATTGAAGGCCGGCCAGTGATAGCTGCCGAACTGAAAGTCGAGGAAGTCGGTGACATGCCCCAATCTGATTCGGTCAGTGACATTTCCGATGATCCCTGCAAGCAGAAGAACCCAACCACTCCTCATCAGCGCTCCGGCAAAGTGCCGGCGCAGAACCACCAACGTGATGAAGACCGCCGTGGAAAGGAGGATGAAGAAGAGATTGTTGTCATGGAGCATGCTGAAGGCCGCCCCGGTATTGTGAAGATGGGTCAGGTTGAAGAATCCCGGGAGGACCGGCATCACCTCCTGATGCGGAATCGACTTCACCACCATCGCCTTGCTCCCCTGATCAAGGAGCACCAGCAGAAGGATGGCGATGCCGGCGGCGATCAGGTTCATGCCGAGGGAGAAGACTCCACCGCGTCGGAGCATCGTCCACAGAGGCTCGGATGCTCCGCATGGGAACCGACCTCGTCGCGGTGACGCCAGCAGCGCTCGCACTTGGCGGCCTCCGTCTTGCCAACGGCCACCCCCTTGGCTCCCTTGGCGATGGAGAGGTTGCTGAGGATCAGGAACTCCTCGATCTCGGCAAGTCCGGCACCCTCGGCGGCGGCAAGAACCACCGGGTCATCCGTGGTGACGGCCACGGTGGCCTCCAGCGGTTTGGCAATGACGCCGTCGCGCTGAGCCTTTTCCAAGGCCTGGGAAACCTCCCCGCGCAGTGCCTGAAGAGCCTCGAAGCGGGTCAAAATCTCCTGATCGGGAGCCTTCTCCTCCGGGAAGAGTTCCAGATGAACGGACTTTCCGGGACGGAAGTAACCCCAGGCCTCCTCGGCGGTGAAGGCAAGGATCGGGGCAAGGAGACGGACGAGATCCTCGAAGACCCTGGCCATGACGGCCTGCGTGGCGCGGCGGCGGGGTGCGTTTTCAGAATCGCAGTAGAGACGATCCTTGGTCACATCGACATAGATGCTGCTCAGTTCCACCGCACAGAACTGGGTGATCGCCTGATAGACCTTCTGGAATGCGAGTTCCTCATAGGCCTTGCGGCAGGTATTCACGGTCTCCTGCAGGCGGGCGAGGATCCATCGGTCGATCGCCGTGGGTTCAACCGCGGACGCCGAGGCATCGTAGTCGGCCAGGTTCGCGAGCAGGATGCGGAGGGTGTTGCGGATCCTGCGGTAGGAATCGGTGAGTCGGGCAAAGATCTCCTCGGAGAAGGGAACATCATCGGTGAACTGTACGCTGCTGGCCCAGAGACGGACGATGTCGGCTCCGTAAGCCTTCACGAAGTGATCGGCCTCTGTCGGCTTCTGGTAGCCGCCTGCACCTTGATTCGACTTGGAAATCTTCTGGCGAGTATCGACATCGACCACAAAGCCGTGGGTCAGGACGGTCCTGTAGGGAGCCTTTTCGTTCAGCGCCACCGAGGTCATCAGCGACGACTGGAACCATCCGCGATGCTGGTCGGTCGCCTCGAGGTAGAGATCGGCCGGGAACTGTAGTTCGGGACGGCCGCGCAAGACCGCCTCGTGGCTCACGCCGCTGTCGATCCAGACATCGAGCGTGTCGTTGCGACGGACAGATCCTGCGGGAGCACCGGTCAGTCGGCACCACTCCGCATCATCGACGGAGAACCAGGCATTCGATCCCTTCTCGGCCACCACCTCGGAGACCTTGGCAATGACGGCGGGGTCAAGGATCGGTTCCCCTTCCGGGGTGTAAAAGACAGGGAGCGGCACACCCCAGGTGCGCTGGCGGGAGATGCACCAGTCGGGACGGGACTCGACCGTTCCACGGATGCGGTTTCTACCCCAATGCGGGATCCAGTTGGTGGCATCGATTTCCTTGAGCGCTGTCTCACGCAGGGCATCGATGCGGATGAAGAACTGCTCCACGGCACGGAAAAGAATCGGGGTCTTTGAGCGCCAGCAGTGGGGATAGCTGTGCTGGTAATCCTGCCTGCCGAGCAGGGCACCCTTCTCGGTCAGGATGCGGATCACCTCCTCGTTCCCCTCGAAGACATTCTTCCCGACAAGCGATGGCACGCCGCATTCCTCGGTGAACTTGCCGTAATCATCGACAGGCGAGAGAAGCTCCAGGCCGACCTTGCGACCAAGCTGGTAGTCGTCGTCACCATGACCGGGGGCGATGTGGACGCAACCGCTGCCGGCCTCAAGCGTCACGAACTCGGCCGTGTGCACCGTGGCACTGCGGCCAAGGAAGGGATGATGTGCCTGGAGGCCCTGAAAGGCTGCACCCTTACGGGCTTCCCCATGCTGCATGAGCTCCAATCCGGTCGATTCCTTGAACTTGTCAGCCAAGCCTGCCGCAACGATCAGACGCTCGCTTCCGTTCTCCAGCACGACGTAGTCGAAGTCCGCATGGAGGGCGATCGCGAGATTGGCGGGGAGCGTCCACGGGGTGGTCGTCCAGATCACGACGCTCAGCGGAATGTCCGCGGGGAGGCCCACGCGATCCGCTTCGGCGGCATCCACCGCAAACTTCACGAAGATCGCGGGGGAGGTCTTCTCCTGATACTCGACCTCGGCCTCGGCCAATGCGGTTTGGGCTCCGGTGCTCCAGAGGACCGGCTTCTTGCTCCGGTAGACAAGACCCTTCTCCACCATGCGTCCGAAGGATCGGATGATCGCCGCCTCGTACGAGGGGTCGAGTGTCAGGTAGGGATGCTCCCAGTCGCCGAAGACCCCGAGCCGGCGGAACTGCCCGCGCTGGATGTCGATGAACTTGCGGGCGTATTCCTCGGACTTCTGGCGGACCTGCAGCGGGGTGAGTCCCGCGGCGGACTTCACCACGCGGAACTCGATCGGCAGACCATGGCAGTCCCACCCCGGAATGAAGGGGGACTGGAATCCGGCCATCGTCTTCGATTTGACGACGAGATCCTTGAGCACCTTGTTGAGAGCGGTCCCCATGTGGACATCGCCGTTCGCAAAGGGAGGTCCGTCGTGCAGGATGAACTTCGGAGCTCCCTCGCGGGCTTTCTGGATCGCGGCGTAGAGCCCCTCCTTCTCCCACTTGGCCAGCAACTCCGGCTCACGCTGGGCCAGACCGGCCTTCATCGGGAAGTCGGTCTTGGGAAGGCGGACGGTATCCTTGTAGCGGGACATGGTGGGGACAGGAGGGGTTTAGACTGAAGACTGTTAGACTGTTAGGAACTGACGGCAATCAGCCTACTCGGAAAGGATGGGTGATTTGAGATGCGGGGCAAGGCGCGCGAGTGAAGCTGTAGTGGACCTACTGCGAACGAGCAGCAACACCGCCCCGCGCTCAAAGCGACGAGCCTTATTCAAAGGTTTCGTCGAGCCAGGTAAGGAGCTGCGAGATCGTCTCCACGGTCTCATCACCCATGTTCGAGATGCGGAAGGTCTCGCCTTTGATCTTTCCGTAGCCTCCGTCGATGATGCAGGAGTGCTTGGCCTTGAGACGGCCGATCCAGGCGGCGATGTCGGCACCCTTGTTGTTCTTCACGCAGGTGAGGCCGACCGAACGGTAACCCTCGGGGGCGAAGAACTCCCAACCGCGGGCCTTCACCCAGTCGGCGACGAGCTTGTTGGTGGCCGCGTGGCGGGCGTAGCGGTTCTCGAGTCCCTCGGCGGCGATGTCCTCGAGCTTCGACTGGAGCGCGTAGATGTGGGAGATGACCGGGGTGCTGGGGGTCATGTCCCCCTCGTGGTTCTTCTGGAACTCGATGAAGTCGAAGTAGTATCCGCGTCCCTTGATCTCGGCGGCGCGCTTCATCGCCTTCTCGGAGACCGAGAAGAGGGCCATGCCGGGAGGGAGGGCGAGTGCTTTCTGGCTGCCGGTGAGCATGACGTCGATGCCGAGCTCGTCCATCGGAACGGGCAGGACGGAGAAGGAGGAGACGGTGTCGACGATGAGCAGGACCTCGGGGAACTGCTTGAGGACATCGGTGAGTTCCTTGATCGGGTTCATGCACCCGGTGGAGGTCTCGTTGTGGATGAGTGTCACCACGTCGATGTCACCCTTGGAGAGACGCTCCTTGAGGAGCTCGGGGGTGATCGGGTTGCCCCACTCGACCTGAAGCTTCTCGGCTTCGTAGCCGCAGCGCTTGGCGACGTCGTTCCACTTGTCGGAGAAGGCGCCGGTCATGCAGTTGAGGACCTTCCCCTTCACGAGGTTGCGGAGGGCACCTTCCATCACGCCCCACGCGGAGGAGGTGGAGATGTAGACGGGTCGGGTCGTCTTGAAGAGCTGTTGGAGTCCCGGCTGAACCGAGGCGTAGAGCTTTTTGAAATCATTGCCGCGATGGCCGATCATCGGCTTGCGGAATGCCTGGAAAGTTTTTTCGGAAACCTCAACGGGTCCCGGGCTGAAGAGTTTGATGTGTGCGCTCATGAAGCGCACGATTTTGCCCGAAACAATCAGTTTTCCCAGAGAAAGTTTTCCAATTTCAGCTTGGAAAGCCTTGCCTTGGCCTCGTCGGCCCTCGGACCCCCTTCCGCAGCGATCTGTCCGTAGAGGGTCACGGCATCCGCCCACTGCTTCCGGGACTCAAGGAGACGGGCGGCTTCAAAGGCGGCCTTGTCATGCCAGAGCTGCTCCGGCTCGGTCGCCCTGGGGTTCTTGAAGGCCTCGTAATAGGCGGCGAGCGCGGCATCCCCCTCGCCGAGTTTCTCAAGGACGATGGCGCTCTTGCAGAGGGCCTGATTGCGCCAACGAATCGACACGGAGGGATCGGCGGCCAGCGTCTTCCAGGCCGACACGGCCTCGCGGTCCTTGGCGGGATCCTTGGCCGCCAACTCATGGAGGGTATCCCCACGGGCCATCATGGCAGCGGCACGCAACTCGGTGTCAGGCCCGCTATCCCCGGTCGTGGAGAGGATCTTGTCGTAAATTGCAAGGGCCTCGAGCGGGAGGTTCTGGGAATTCTTGATCGCCCCCTGCTGGAGCCTCGCCTGCCAGATCAGCTGATCCTTGCCGCCGCTGGAAGCGACCCTCTCCAGCAGCATGAGGGAGTCGTCGATCGAGGCCGGATCCATGGCACGCGCCGCGGACTGGGCCGCAAGAAAGAGAGCTCGGCGACCAAGATCGGTGCCGGGATCGGTGGCGGCGAGTTGCTCAAACTCAATCCGGGCACCCTGAACGTCGCCGGAGGTGAGGAGGGATTCCGCAAGCTTGAGCCGCACCTCGGGAACGAAGCGCGAGTCGGGATGAGCCGCGATGAACGCCCGGGCGGCGGCGATCACCGAGGCGCTGTCCGCCTTCCTGCCGGTGTCCTTGAGAAAGACGGCGAGATACTCCTCGCGCTCCGGTTCCCCGGAGTTTTCCCTCACCGCCTTCGCCAGATCGCGGTCGGCGGCATCTCCCCTCCCCGACTTCATGTTCAGCTCCGCCGCCACCAGACGGGCGCGGGATTTCATCGCGGGGTCAGCCGAGGCATCGGCCACCTTCCCGAGCAACTCGACTGCGGAGGGATCCCCCTTTCTGACGAGATCGAGAGCCATCTGGAAACGTATCTCATCGGAGGGGGCCCCTGCTTGCTTGCCTGCGATCTCCTTGGCCGCGGCGGAAGCATTAAGCGAACCCCTGCCGGTCGATGCGACCAGCACCGCGTTGTTGAAGAGGGAGTCGGAGGCGAGTGAAGGATCCAGCGCGGAA
>Ga0114964_10000463_pt1 | contig 31463 bp, 32 predicted proteins | sample C_131016_MF_Meta_FD_92638 | JGI IMG/M metagenome (GOLD analysis project Ga0114964, IMG submission 92638) | Freshwater microbial communities from Lake Croche, Canada to study carbon cycling - C_131016_MF_MetaG | ecosystem: Environmental > Aquatic > Freshwater > Lake | place: Lake Croche, Canada...
GATGGAGAAGAGTTCCACAGGGTCTTTGCCTGTTTTCTTTTCCATGTTTTCGAGGGCACCGTAAATGATGCGCTCGGCAACCGCTTTTTTGCCGCCTTCCATGATCACGTTCATGAACTTGGACAACTCGACATTGCCGAACTTGGGATCCGGCAGGATTTCACGTTTAGGGACTTCGCGACGACGTGGCATATTTCACCTCATATTGCTTCAGTTGGTATCTTTTCAGACACCGCGAGCGTTATTCAAAACAACTCACTTACTCGACCCACCAGGACTATTCCGGGCTTCGGGTCACTTCGCTGGATCACCGCGCCACGCGGGAAACAGCACCGAAAAAATTTCAAGCCGAAAGGGCTTACTTGGCCTTTGGCTTTTTCGCGCCGTACTTGGAGCGAGACTGCTTGCGGTCTTTCACGCCTTGCAAGTCCAAAGAACCGCGCACGATGTGGTAACGCACACCGGGCAAGTCTTTGACACGACCACCGCGCACCAGAACCACCGAGTGTTCCTGCAGGTTGTGGCCTTCACCGCCGATGTAAGAGATGACCTCGAAACCGTTGGTCAAGCGCACTTTGGCAACTTTACGCAAAGCAGAGTTAGGCTTCTTAGGCGTTGTGGTGTACACGCGGGTGCAGACACCACGGCGCTGTGGAGAGTTTTGCATCGCAGGGCTTTTTGACTTGGTCGTTTCGACCTCGCGCCCCTGACGCACCAATTGATTGATGGTTGGCATTGTTTAAAACGTCCCTAAACGTTAGGATTTGACAAAAATCTCTCCCGCTCCAAATGCGGGAAAGCTTTCCAGTATATACCGGTTACCTCTGACAGGCAAATAAGGATGCGATTTAACGGATCCAGAGTCGGACCGCATCCCAGGCGCGACCCAAAACACCGGACTGCTCCACGGCCTCCAAAGCCACGAGCGGCACATCCACCAAAGGCTGATCAGCCCGGCTAACCCGCAGTGTCCCGACCGTTTGCCCCTTGGCAAAAGGCGCCACAAGGGGGTCGGGGCGTACCACTTGTGTTTTCAATTGCGTCACGCTGCCTGTGGGCACAGCCACCACGATGGCATAAGGCTGCCCCAACTTGAGCACTGCACTTTGGCCCTTCCAGACTGCCGGCGTCACAGCCGGTTGGCCGGCTTTGAACAGTTTCACCGCCTCAAATGCGGTGTAACCCCAGTTCAGCAGTTTTTGGGATTCAATGGCCCGGGCATTTTCGTTGGCTGTGCCCAGCACAATGCTCATCAATCGGCGTGACCCCACATTTGGAAAGTCGCGCTTGGCCGTGGCCACCAAACAATAACCGGCCGCGTCGGTGTGACCTGTTTTCAGGCCGTCAACCGTCGGATCGCGAAATAACAACAGATTGCGGTTGCTGGCATTGGCTGCAGGGGTTCCCTCATACCGGTACTTCTTTAAAGCGTAATAGCCGACATATTGGGGGAAGTCGTGGATCAAACGCGAGGCCAAAATGCTCAAATCCCGCGCCGTGGTTGTGTGACCGGGCTCGGTGAGACCTTCGGGGTTTTTGTAAGCGGTGTTTTTCAAGCCCAGGATCTTGGCCTGCGCGTTCATCATGTCGACAAAATGCGCTGACGAGCCACCCACCCCTTCTGCCAGCGCCATGGTGGCGTCATTACCGGATTGCACAATCATGCCTTTGACCAAATCTTCCACCGGCACTTTCATTTTCGGATCAATGAACATCCGCGAGCCTGGCATCTTCCATGCGCGCTCACTGACTGGAAAAGTTTGTTTCAAATCTATTTTTTGGGTCTTGAGTGCATCAAAAACCAGGTAGGCCGACATCAGCTTGGTCAACGAAGCGGGTTCAACAGCGATGACAATGTCCTTGGCAGCCAAAATTTGATTGGCGGTGATGTCCAGCAGCAAATAGGCTCGGGCGGCCACCTCGGGCGGCGCAGGCATTTGTCCCCAAGCATTCGCGCACACGCAAGCCCAGCCCATCAGCAGCCAAGATTTCAAAACAGGTTTCATCGGGCGATTCGCAAAAAATACATACAAGAGACGTCAGGCCCGTAAATGGCGCATGACCAAGGACTTCAAGAGAGGCAATTGTCCGTGAAAGAAATGCTCGACACCAGGAATCACTGTGACTGGCAACGATTGGGGCCTGGCCCAGTCCATCACGCTGCTCAGGGCAACCGTGTCATCGAGCTCTCCATGCAGAACCAAGCTCGCGTCATGCGCGTCAGCAGGAAGCGCTGCCACCTCAAATCTGGAGGCGGCGACACCCACCAGAACCACTTTGTCGATTGCGCGAGTGCCCCAGGATCGCGCCAGTGCATGACTGGTCACGTAGGCACCAAATGAAAAACCCGCCAAAGCCACAGCTTGATCTGCCTGCGTGGTTTGCCCGATCACGGACAGCATATCGTCCAGCTCTCCACGGCCTTCATCGAAAGTCCCGTCGCTGGCGCCAACGCCGCGAAAATTGAAACGCACGGCCTGCCAACCACATTGCACAAAAGCCCGAGCCAGCGTTTGCACAACCTTGTTTTGCATGGTGCCGCCAAACAAGGGATGAGGATGGGCAATCACTGCGGTACCCCGTAATGGCCCCGCGGGCTTGTCAAAAGGCGTGTCCAGCAATGCCTCGATCGCGCCCGCCTTGCCATGCAAGCTCAGCAATTGGGTGGATGCGTTCATCAACGCCCCAAATGCGCCGGCACCCGCAAACGCGCCACCACTTGCCCGTCTTTCAAATGGCTGTCCACAATTTCATCGATGTCGCTGCTGTCCACAAAGGTGTACCAAACGCCTTCCGGGTAAACCACCGCCACCGGCCCTGCGGCGCACCGGTCAAGGCAGCCGGCTTTGTTGACCCGCACTTGGCCAGGGCCAGACAAGCCCAATGCTTTGATGCGGGATTTGCAATGGTCAAAGCCCGACTGGGCATCGTGGTGAGCGCAGGCGTTTTCCCCGCTCTTTCGATCGTTCAGGCAAAAAAAGATATGTCTCTGATAGTACGCAGGGGGATTGGAGGTCATAAACACATTTTAGTTACACGCCCAGACTCATTCATGGCGTGGTGATGCAGTCGACAATCTTTGCATCAAATAAGCCAGCACAACATAAGGCCAGAGCCATCCGATCCATTGGATCAAGCCATGAAAACGGATAAAGCGGCCTTGCTCCCAAGTTTGCAAGGTCACAGAAAAATAGGCATCAGTGGCAGAGTTGTTCAACAACGCCAATTGCAAAACCAGGCACGCCAAAGCGATCACCAGACAAGCTCTTCGGCTCACAAATGCCGCTGCGCCGGAGCTGAAAACGGCCGCCACCAAGCCGGCGCGGACCTCGCTACTGGTCCAGTCCCATGCATGCACTGGACCGTAAGTGAGCGCAGCTGACAACGCGCTGGCACACAGCCCCAGTGACAAAAAAACCAACATGGCAACCCCGCGCTGCTGGCGGGTCTTGACCACGCTGAAGGCCAGCAAACACGGCAACAGCAGGCCCAAAAGAACACACAAAACTTCTGCACCTTGCAACATCGGCTGTAATTCAACCTCTCTCAAAGGCAGCCACTCCAACCACGGTGTGCCCTGCAACCAACTCGCAATGGCCTCTTCCATGCGCTCGTAGACTTGGCCCAAACCAAAGGCCACGGGCGCAGGAAACAACAAACCGATGGGCCACAGCGCCAGCAAAACCAAGGCGCCCCGAGCCTCTGCGATGAACCACTTGGCCCTGAATCGACTCCAACGCGCCAACAGACCCGCCCAAGTCAACACCATGGCCACCCCACCGCCAAGCCAAGCGCCGGCCACATTGAGCAGCCAGTCCAGATTCGACGGCACCCGCAAGGGTAGAAAAAATTGCAGCGACTCCATGACCCAGGACAGCCCTGCCGCCATGAAGGTCGCAACCGTCAAGGCCGGCAGCAAGGGCCGGGTTCTGTGAAAGGCCAATGCGAAAAAAAAGCCCATCGGGGCATAGCCCAAAACATTGGAAAAAACGTCAAAATTTGTGAGGTACTGCGGCCAAGGGGCCCACATGAATGACCAAGGTGCTATGCCCTGGATACGCCAGCCGTCAAAAGGGTACAGGCTGGCATAAACAATCAACGCGGCATAAACCCATGCCAGTGGCCAAGCGGATGTTTTTTGCATGCGCCACCTTCAAAAGGGCTTGACCACCACCAGCACCACGATGACCACCATCAATAACACTGGCGCCTCATTGAACCAACGGTACCAAACATGGCTGCGTGTATTGGTTTTTGCCCCAAATCGACGCAGCAGCGCAGCGCATTGCCAATGGTAGGCCAACACCAGCGCCACCCCAGCGAGTTTGGCATGCATCCAGCCTGTGCCCGCGGACAAACCAATGCCGTAATACAACCACAATATAAAACCCAAAGCCAAAGCAGGCACTGCCAGCAGGGTGGTGAACCGCAGTAATTTGCGCGCCATCAAGAGCAATCGCTCACATTCGGCCACGGAATCGGGCGGCACCATCGCCAAATTGACAAAGATACGCGGCAAATAGAAAAGACCGGCGAACCAACTGGCCACCATGACGATGTGAAAAGCTTTGATCCAGAGCATCATGCCAGTGTAGCCCGCTGCCGAATGACGCCCCATGTTGAGTGCACTGAAAAAAAACCCCCGACCATCGGCCGAGGGTTGCAAGCCTCTTTGTTGTGACACATCAAGGCCCCGCTCAGGGAGGTAAAGCGGGGAACGGTTAAAAACCGCCCGAAAGAAATTTAACAAATAACAAAGATGTTTTCAAGCAAATATTTAATTTATTTGATTGTTAAAATGATAAAAATGACAAGACCAAGGACCGGTTGACGCGCAAGCCCAAGCCCAAGCTGGGCGGGGCGCATGAACTTGAGGCACAATTTTGACCATGAACACACTGCATGCTCCTTTTCCCATGGGTCGTCCCCGCCGCTTGCGGCGCGACGAGTTCACGCGCAACCTGGTGAGGGAACACCGCGTGACTGCCCATGATTTGATCTATCCGGTTTTTGTGCTCGAAGGTCAGAACAAACGCCAAGCCGTGGCCTCGATGCCCGGTGTGGAGCGCTTGAGTCTGGATTTGCTGTTGCCCGTGGCGGAGGACTGCGTCAAGCTGGGCATTCCGGTGATGGCCCTGTTTCCTGTGATCAGTGCCGCACTCAAGGACGAGACAGGCAGCGAAGCCAAAAACCCGCAGGGTTTGATTCCCACGGTGGTTCGGGAACTGAAACAACGCTTTCCGGAATTAGGCATCATGACCGATGTAGCGCTGGATCCCTTCACCAGCCACGGTCAAGACGGCCTGCTCGATGAGTCGGGCTACATCATGAACGAACCCACTGTCGAAGTGCTGGTTCAACAAGCCTTGACCCAAGCGGCGGCGGGGGTGGACATGGTCGCGCCCAGCGACATGATGGACGGGCGCATTGGTGCTATTCGGCAAGCCCTGGAGTCCAGCGGCCACATCCACACCCGCATCATGGCTTACAGCGCCAAGTACGCCAGTGCTTTTTACGGGCCATTCCGTGATGCTGTGGGCTCTGCGGCCAACTTGGGCAAGAGCAACAAAAAGGTCTACCAAATGGACCCCGGTAACAGCAACGAAGCCCTGCGTGAAGTGGCCATCGATATCGCCGAAGGCGCAGACATGGTGATGGTCAAACCCGGCATGCCCTACCTGGACATCGTGCGCCGGGTCAAAGATGAATTTGGTGTGCCCACTTTTGCCTACCAAGTCTCAGGGGAGTACGCCATGCTCAAAGCCGCAGCTCAAAACGGCTGGCTGGACCATGATGCGGTGATGATGGAGAGCCTTTTGGCCTTCAAACGCGCCGGCGCCGACGGCGTTCTGACTTATTTTGCGCGCGATGCGGCGCGCTGGATTGCGGCCCACTAGGCCGCAACCGCCAAGCGCAGGCTCAAGCCAAGTGCTGTGCAAAAAACGCCAAAGTACGCTCCTGCGCCAAAGCCGCTGAAGGCGCGTCCCAAGAGGCGCGCTGGTCACAGTTAAAGCCGTGGTGCGCATCGTAGACAAAGACTTGCACTTCAGGGTGCGCCTTGCCAAAGGCCTCTACCGAGGGCATGGGAATGTATTTGTCTTGGTTCGAAAAATGCGCCATCACGGGCACTTGGGGTTGGCGTGCGATCTCGGCGTCTGTCGTCATGCCACCGCCATAATACGGCGCAGCCGCAGACAACCCTTTGAGCGTGCATGCGGCACGCCAAGTCAGTAAACCGCCCCAGCAGTAACCGACAACACCGACCTTGTGGCCACTGTGTGCAACATGGTCAATTGCAGCCTGTATATCTTGCATGACGCCCGGCGCAGCCAAGGCCTCCACGGCTGTTTTGTGACCAAAGCCTTCGCCCATGTCCGTCTCGGTGTAACCCAGCTCCACGCCCGACTTCACCCGCTCAAAAGCAGCCGGTGCAATGGCCAGGTAACCCGATTGCGCGTAAGCATCGACCACGCTGCGGATGTGCGAGTTGACCCCGAAAATTTCCTGAATCACCACCACGGCGCCTTTGACAGCCCCCGCAGGGTGCGCCACATAGGCGGGGATGGATTTGCCGTCTGCGGCACTCAGTTGAACAAAATTACCCATGTGTGAACTCCTGTAAAAAAATCAGATGTTGGCTTGCAAGGCACGCTCGACAAAGTCAAGTCGGTCCTGGCCCCAGAATAACTCGCCATTGATGACATAACTGGGCGCACCAAAGACACCCGCATCAATCGCCGCCTGCGTGTAGTGCGCATAGCGCTCTTGTGTGGCTTGACTGTAAGCCTGCTCCAAGCACTTGGCGCTCAGACCTTGCTCTTCCAACAAGGCGGCCAGTACTTTTTCATCGCCAATGTTGCGCTCTTGCGCCCACACCGCCGACAAGATCGCCCCGGTGATGGCCATGGCAGCCGCCGCTCCGTGGTGCAAATCCACTGCAATGATCAAGCGTGAGGCATCGTCACCGCCCACAGGAAAATATTTCGGCTTGAGCACCAAAGGCAGCTTCACAAACTCGCTGAAGCGCTTGAGCTCAACCAATCGATAGGCTTGCCGCTGGGGCGCCCGTTGGCCAAGGGGCAAACCACCGGAGATCGGAAACACCTTGCCGCCCAAATCCACCGGCATGACGCGCACAGCAATGTCCGTGGCCTTGAGCATATGGGCCAAGCGCTGGTGTCCCAAGTAGGCCCAAGGGCTTTGAGGGGCAAAATAATAGTCCACTGGGTGACGCATGGGGATCTCCTGGCTGTTGTATGGTGATGTCGCGACTGGACACCTGTCGCAGTTGTACTCTGTTGGCTACTTTTTTGCAGGAATCAGCTTATGCGTCAAGTTCTTTTGGTGACAGGGGGGAGTCGGGGAATCGGCGCCGCCACCGCCCGTCTGGCAGCGGCTCAAGGCTGGACCGTGGCGGTGAACTACACCGCCAACTCGCTCGCCGCTGACGAGGTGGTGAGGCAAATCCGCAGCGCGGGCGGCAACGCCATCGCGGTGCAGGCCGATGTGGCCGATGAAGCGCAGGTCATGCGCATGTACGAGCACATTGACGCCAAGTTGGGCCGCCTGTCAGGCCTTGTCAACAACGCGGGTGTGGTGGATGTGTATGCCCGCGTGGCCGACATGCGTGTGGCGCGCTTGAAACGCATGTTCGACATCAACGTCATCGGCAGCCTGGTCTGCGCCCGTGAAGCCGTGCGCCGCATGAGCACGCGTTATGGCGGCGAAGGCGGCAGCATCGTCAACGTGTCGAGCGCTGCGTCCCGCCTGGGCTCGCCCGGCCAGTACGTGGACTACGCCTCGGCCAAAGGCGCGATTGACGCTTTCACATTGGGCTTGGCCAAAGAAGTCGCCGCCGAAGGCGTGCGCGTCAACGCGGTGCGCCCGGGCCTGATCGACACCGACATCCACGCCTCGGGCGGCCTGCCCGACCGCGTCAAAGACCTGCAGCACCTGGTGCCCATGCAGCGCGGCGGCACGGCTGACGAGGTGGCGCAAAGCATCGTCTGGCTCTTGTCCGACGCCGCGAGCTACACGACCATGAGTTTGATCGACGTCTCCGGAGGCCGCTGATGGCCGAGTTCAAGTATTACTGGGAAGACTTTGCCCCCGGCCAGGTGCGCGACCTGGGCACCATCACGCCCACCCGCGAAGACATCCTCGCCTTTGCCCAGCAGTTTGACCCGCAACCGTTTCACCTGAACGACGAAGCCGCCAAAGCCTCGGTCTTTGGCGCGCTGTCGGCCAGCGGCTGGCACACCTGCGCCATGGCCATGCGGCTGATGGTGACGAACTTTTTAAACGACACCTCCAGCCTCGGCTCGCCGGGTCTGGAAGGCATCAAGTGGCTCAAACCTGTGTACCCCGGGGACACCCTGCGGCTGCAAAGCACCATGCTGGAGACCAAGCCCATGGGCAAGCGGCCGGACGTGGGCATGACGCGCAACCTGTGGGAAATGTTCAACCAGAACGGCGACAAAGTGCTGCACATGGAAGGCTGGGGCATGTTCCGCCGCAGGCATCCTGCTCAAACGCCTTGATCGCGCCTTGATCGCTCAAGGCGCGATCAAGGAGATCAAGGTGTGATTTGGCACAAGCAATGCGCGGCTGCCGCAAAGGCTTGTTCCTGGTCCAAGAGTGCCCGCAGCCAGATGAAATCTGCAGCCACCTCGGTGTTCATCCCGCCGAACACCTTCGAGCCGCCGGGCAAGCCGGTGAAAGGCATGAATTCAAACGGTCCCACACCCGAAACCCATGGCGCGGCCACTTGCATCCAAAAACGCTGAACCCAGCCTTGGATTTTGGACACTTGGGGGCTCCAGTAGCGAATAGGCAAAGACGTGTGCGTGCCCGCCGACTTGCCCACAAGTTCGCGGGCGGCCTGCACCGCGTCATTGAAGCTGCCGACGCGGTCCACCAAACCATGCGCCTGCGCCTGCGCACCGGTCCATATGCGGCCCTGCGCCAGCGCGTCCACTTGGGTCACCTCCAGCTTGCGCGCTTGCGCCGCTTTGCCAATGAAATCGGCATAAATATGCTCAACCCCTGACTGCACCATAGCCTGAACGCGCGGGTCCAGCGCCTTGCGCGGATCGTAGGCGCCGGCCAGCCAAGTGGTGCGGTAGCCCCCCGTGTTCACACCCAGCTTGCGCATCAAGCCCTCCCCCGTGGGCAGCATGGCAAACACGCCAATCGAGCCGGTGATGGTGGACGCATCGGCCCATATTTGGTCAGCCGACATGGCAATCCAGTAACCGCCCGAGGCGGCCACGTCCCCCATGGACACCACCACCGGCTTGCCCTTTTCTCCCGCGATGCGCAACTGGTCGCGAATCAATTCAGAACCCAAGACGCTGCCGCCGGGTGAGTTGACGCGCAAAACGATGGCCTTGACATCTTCATCCTCGGTCGCTTTGCGAATCAAATCCGAAGTGGACAGCCCGCCGATCTTGCCAGCCGGTGCCCGGCCATCGCCAATCTCGCCTTGGGCCACGATGACCGCGATGTGCTCGCCTTTGACCGGTTGGTACTGCGCTCGCAGATAGTCCTTGAAACCGACTTGCCGGAACGTCTTGCCGTCCTCGTCCTTGCCCACCGTGCTCATCAGCGTTTGACGCAAAGACTCGAAAGTCTGCAACTGGTCCACCCATTTCCAGTCCTTGACCAACTGGCCCGCATCGCCTTGCACAGCCTGCAACGCCCCGGGCAAGCTGTCGATGCGCTGCACCACACTGCCGGGCGGCAGCTTGCGGGCTTGCTCAATCCCCTCGGTGTAAAGCTGCCACAAAGCGTCGTACACATGCGCCTCAGCTTTCAAGGCCTGCGCAGAAGCTTGGCTGAGGATGAACGGCTCGCCCGCAGACTTGTATTGCCCCACACGGATCAGGTTCGCCTGTATACCCAGCTTGTCCAGCGCCTCTTTGTAGTAGTTGCGTTGGCGACCAAAACCCTCTATGAAAACCGTCCCCATGGGATGCACAGCCACCTGACTGGCATGCGCTGCCAGGTAGTACTGGCGTTGGTCATACCCCGCAGACCAGGCCAAAACAGGCTTACCGGAAGTCTTGAACTTTTCAAGGGCCGCCGCTGCTTCACGCAAAGAGGCCAAACCCCCGCCCTTGAAGTCATCGAGCTTCAACAGCACCCGGTCAATGCGTTTGTCTTTCTCGGCCAATGCAAGGGCCATCTGCAGATCCCGCAAACGCACCGAATCGGTTGCCTGACCTTGCAACTCGCCCAGAACCTTGTCACGCAAGCCGCCCGGCGACTCTTCCACCAAGGCGCCTTGGAGGTCCAGCACCAACACCGTGTGGTCTGCGATGGTGACCCGGTCTGCAAAATAAATGAACCAGACCATGCCCACACCGTAGGCCAAGACGGCCAACACCAAGCCAATGCGAAAACCCTGGGTGAGCCAATCGGAGACCTTCAAAGTCGTTCGATGCAGCGTTTGAAAAAGAGTGCGTACAGAGGAAAACACGTGGAAGGCCTTTGCAAAAAGTCGCGGTCAATTTAACAGTCGGTCCAGCGGGCGTCAATCCAGCCAACTCGGCGCACAATGCACAGCATGGACTTCAAACCGCCCGTGACCAGACTGGCCATTGTCAACCCGCGGGCCCTTTTTTCATCCGCTCCACCCCAGGCTTGAGCAATGCGCAGCGCCAGCGCACCCTCCTGGTGTGATCGCTGAACGCTTTGTGTTTGGCACTGGCCAGGCCCATTGCCCGCGTGCTGGGCACCACCGGCATCAACGTGATGACACGTTGGATGGGCTTGATCCTGGCGGCGCTGGCGGTCGAGGTGATGACCGATGGCTTGCACACCTTATTTCCCACACTGGCCAGGGCATGAAGACAAGTCACGCGGTCTGCGGCGATAGGCCTTGAAATTCGCTACAGTGCGTCACCCCCATTTTTTTTCTACCCAGCATGAAAACCTACGCCATCGCTTGCATCCCCGGAGACGGAATTGGCCAGGAGGTCATTCCCGCAGGACAAACCGTGCTGGCGGCATTGGCCGCGCAGTCCACTGAATTTCGCTTTGACTTTCACCTCTTCGATTGGGGCGGTGACCATTACCGCCGCCATGGCGTGATGATGCCAGCCGACGGCCTGGACGCCTTGCGCCCGATGGACGCCATCTTGTTCGGCTCGGCCGGAGACCCGGACATTCCCGACCACATCACGCTGTGGGGACTGCGCCTGAAAATTTGCCAAGGCTTTGACCAATACGCCAATGTGCGGCCCACGCGTATTTTGCCCGGCATCGATGCACCGCTCAAGCGGTGCACGCCCGCGCAACTGGACTGGGTGATCGTGCGCGAAAACTCCGAAGGCGAGTACGCCGGTGTGGGCGGCCGCGCCCACCAAGGACACCCGATCGAAGTGGCCACCGACGTGTCCATGATGACCCGCGTGGGTGTGCAGCGCATCATGCGTTATGCCTTCCAGTTGGCGCAGTCGCGGCCACGCAAACTGTTGACGGTGGTGACCAAGTCAAATGCCCAGCGCCATGCCATGGTGATGTGGGACGAAATTGCCAAAGAAGTGAGCGCCGAGTTCCCGGATGTGCAGTGGGACAAAGAACTGGTCGATGCCTGCACCGCAAGGATGGTCAACCGCCCCGCCTCGCTGGACACGGTGGTGGCCACCAATTTGCATGCCGATATTCTGAGTGATTTGGCGGCCGCCTTGGCGGGCAGTCTGGGCATTGCCCCCACCGGCAACATCGACCCCGAGCGGCGTTATCCCTCGATGTTCGAGCCGATCCACGGCTCGGCATTTGACATCATGGGCCAAGGGCTGGCCAACCCGATCGGCACCTTCTGGAGCTGCGTCATGCTGCTTGAACACATGGGTTTGCCCGGGCCAGCCAAGCAGTTGATGCAGGCCATCGAGGCGGTGACGGCCGATCCGCAACTGCACACCCGCGATCTGGGCGGACCAGCCCGCACCGCCCAAGTCACCGAGGCCGTGTGCCAGCACTTGCGCAATGAACCCCGAACCCATTGAATAACCCCTTGAATAACCCCTTGAAGGAGACAGGCATGAAAACCAACTTCACCCGCTGGCTGGGACTCTTGTGCCTGGCACTGGCGCCTGTGGCCATAGCCCAAGGCATCCCCGGCGGTTGCCCCGAAAAAAACCTGCTGTATTGGCAAGCTTTTCCGCCGGGGGGTGAGTCCGATGTGTCTGCGCGCCACCAACAGGTGGTCCTCAAGAAAAAATGCGCAGCCATCGACACCATCGTCCAATACAAGGCGGGCGCGGGCGGCGGTTTGATGTGGAGCCAAATGAACAACCTGCCCGGTGACGGCCTGAACGTGGTGGGCATCAACTTGCCGCACATCGTGTTCCAACCCATCGAAGGCGAAGTCCAGTACAAAACCGCCGACATCACGCCGGTGTACTGGTTCCACTACACACCGGACGTGCTGGTGGTCCCCGAGAACAGCCCGATCAAAAGCTTTGCCGAATTCATTGCCGCAGCCAAAGCGTCACCCGGCAAAATGAACCTGGGCGGCTCGGGCCTGAACTCGGCCAACCACGCCGCGCATGAGCGGCTCAATGCGGCCTTCGGCATCAAGAGCACCTACGTGCCCTACAAAGGCACGGGCGACATGTCGATGGCGGTGGTGGGTGCGCAAATCGACGGCGCGGTGACCTACACACCGTTTGCGATTGCCAACAAGGGCAAGGTCCGCGCCCTGGCGGTGGCCATGGAAAAGCGCCATCCCCTCTTGCCCAATGTGCCCACTTTCCGCGAACTGGGCGTGGACTGGATCGATGGCGCTTACCGCGGCATTGGCGTGCCCAAGTCCACTTCGCCCGAAGCCCGCAAGAAAATCTCTGACATGTGGGCAACGCTGAACAACGACCCTGAAATGAAAGAGCTGGCGGCTAAAAGCGGCTTCGAGTTGGTCAACATAGGCACCGATCAGATGGACGCCTTCATGAAAGAGCGCATCGCGCTGTACATCGAAGGCGCCAAACGATTGGGCTTGGGCAAAAAATAAGGAAACGCAGCGTGAAAATCACAGAAATCCGCGAATCGACCCGCTCTATTCAAAGCAATATTCGCAACGCCTACATCGACTTTTCCAAAATGAACCTCAGCCTGGTGGCGGTGGTGACCGACGTGGTGCGTGACGGCCGCCCCGTCATTGGCTATGGCTTTAACTCCAACGGCCGCTACGGCCAAGGCCACTTGATGCGCGAGCGCTTCATTCCGCGCATCCTGGAGGCGCCTGCCGAGACCTTGCACGATGCCAGCGGTCAGAACCTGGACCCGCACAAAATCTGGGCCACCATGATGACCAACGAAAAGCCGGGCGGTCACGGCGAACGCTCGGTCGCGGTGGGCACCATGGACATGGCCGTCTGGGATGCGGTGGCCAAGATCGCCGGCAAGCCGCTGTACCAACTGCTGGCCGAGCGCTATGGCACCGGACAAGCCAACCGCAAAGTGTTTGTGTATGCGGCCGGTGGCTACTACTGGCCAGGCAAAGGCCTGCAAGGCCTGACCGGCGAAATGCAAAGCTATCTGGACCGCGGCTACTCGGTGGTCAAGATGAAGATTGGCGGCGCCAGCCTGAGCGAAGACTGCCAGCGCATCGAAGCCGTGCTGAAGATGCTGGCCCCTGGCCAGCGCTTGGCGGTGGATGCGAATGGCCGCTTTGACCTGCCCACGGCCATCGCTTACGCCAAAGCCTTGGCGGGTTACAACCTGTTTTGGTACGAAGAAGCGGGCGACCCGCTCGACTACGACCTGCAAGCGGCACTGGCACCACATTACGCACCGCCCATGGCCACGGGCGAGAACCTGTTTTCGATGCAAGACGCTCGCAACCTGATTCGCTATGGCGGCATGCGAGCCGACCGCGACTGGCTGCAGTTTGATTGCGCTTTGAGCTACGGTTTGGTGGAGTATTTGCGCACTCTGGACATGCTGCGCGAAAACGGCTGGTCGCCCAGCCGCTGCATCCCGCACGGCGGCCACCAAATGTCATTGGCCATTGCGGCCGGTCTGGGTTTGGGTGGCAACGAAAGTTATCCGGACTTGTTCCAGCCTTACGGCGGCTTTCCGGATGGGGTCCGGGTCGAGAACGGTTATGTGCACCTGCCCGAATTGCCAGGCATTGGCTTTGAAGGCAAAGCCGACTTGTATGCCGAGATGCAATCGCTGGCCAGTTAAGGCTCCAGGCGAATCCCCTTCTCGCGAATCAAGCGGGCCCAGCGGGCTTGCTCGCGCTGGCTGAATGTGGCCACCTCTTCGGCGGGGCCAGGGATGAGCTCCAGCGCCAAGCCATCGAAACGCGCTTTCATGTCGGGCTGCGACAAGATCTTGGTCACTTCGGCGTTCAAACGCGCAACGATGGCTGCGGGCGTGGCCTTGGGCACCACCATGGCAAACCAGATGCCCGCTTCGTAACCGGGGTAACCGGAGGCCGCAATCGTCGGCACAAGGGGCAACAGCGCCAGCCGATGAGCGCCCGTCAAAGCCAACGCCCGCAATTTGCCTGACTGGATGTGCGGGTTGGAAGTCAAGACCACGTCGAACATCACCTGCACCTGGTTGCCCATCAAAGCGGTGAGCGCGGGGGCGCTGCCGTTGTAAGGCACATGCGTCATCTCGATGCCTGTGGCCACCTTGAACAACTCACCCGCCAGATGCAAAGGGTTGCCATTGCCCACGGAGGCAAAGTTCAGCGCATCGGGGCGGCGCTTGGCCAGCTCGACAAACTCTTTCACATTGGTCACCGGCAAGCTGGCAGGCACCACCATCACCAAAGGCGAAGCGGCCAGCATGCTGACGCCCGCAAAGTCGGTGCTCGGGTCATAGGGCAGCTTGCTGTACAGCAGGGGATTGACAGCCAAACTGGCCGAGCTGCCCATGAACAGGGTGTAGCCATCTGGCGCAGATTTGGCCACGGCATCTGCACCAATGATGGTGTTGGCGCCGGGTTTGTTTTCAACCACCACGGGCTGTCCCAAGGCACGCCCCAAGGGCTCGGCGATGGCGCGGGCCAATTGGTCGGTCGACCCCCCTGCGGCGTAAGGCACAACCAGTTTCAAAGGCTTGCTGGGAAAGCTTTGCGCCGTGCAAGTGATGGCCGTCAAGCCCATCGCGGTCAAGGCGGCGGTGATGCGGATGAGGTGATGGGTCCATGTTTTCATTTGGTGGTGCCCGGTTCGTCAAAGCCAACGTAACGCACAAAACTGCTGTTGTCTTCGCGCACCGATTTGACGGTGTTGGCGATAAAGGCATCGTCGGGGTAGCCCATGGCAATGCAGATCATGATGTTCTGGTCATCGGGAATGCCGGCATGCTCGCGCACCACATGCGACTGCATGATGCCCTGTCCATTGATGACACAACCCAGGCCCTGCTCCCAAGCCGCCAGCACAATGGCGTGTGACAGCGCGCCCAAATCAAACTGACTGATGGCGGCAGGCTCCAGGTATTTGTCATAGGTCAGCACCAGCGAGACGGGTGCGTCAAATTGGCGAAATCCGCGCATCACCCAATCGGTGCGCCGTGCTTTGTCGTCTCGGGCAATGCCCATGGCGTCAAAAAGTTGAACCGCCACGTCAATTTGACGACGGCGATGCAGGCCTTCATAGGACTCTTTCATCGGAAAATCCCGCTTGGGCGGCACACCCGCCACCATGTTGTCGGCATTGCCTTTGCGAATCCGGTCCAGCGGGGCACCGGTCACCACATGCACATGCCAAGGCTGGGTGTTCATGGAGGACGGCGCCCATTTGGCGACCTCGAGGATGGCATCGATCACCTCACGGGGGACGGGTTTTTGAAGGTAACCGCGAATACTTTTGCGGGCTTTGATCAGTTGGCTAAATTGCATGGTGGGTCTGCGAATGGAAAATGAATAAAGTTTGATTTCAATACTAGCATCCGAGAGAGTGCCTGTAGTCACCTAAAGCAACTTGCAACAAGGCCGCGGATCTTGCAACAAGAAAGGCTTGGTGTATGGTTCAAGGTCTAGAAAGTTTTGGAAATTCAAATGATCATCACCCCCATTGGGCACCACATTGCCGGCCAGGCCGCCGCCGGCACTTCGGGCCGCAGCCAGGCCGTGACCAACCCCGCCACAGGCGCCGTGACCGGCAGCGTGGCCCTGGCCAACAGCGCCGAAGTGGCCCAAGCCGTGGCCGCTGCGCAAGCCGCTTTTCCCGCCTGGGCCGACACCCCGCCGCTGCGCCGCGCCCGGGTGATGTTCAAGTTTTTGGAGCTGCTGAACCAGCACAAAGACGCATTGGCCCACATGATTACCGCCGAGCACGGCAAGGTGTTCACCGACGCGCAAGGCGAAGTCTCCCGCGGCATTGACATCGTGGAATTTGCGACCGGCATTGCGCAGCTGCTCAAAGGCGACTTCACCGACCAGGTCTCCACCGGCATCGACAACTGGACCTTGCGCCAGCCCCTGGGCGTGGTGGCGGGCATCACGCCCTTCAACTTTCCGGTGATGGTGCCCATGTGGATGTTCCCGGTCGCGATTGCGGCAGGCAACACCTTCATCTTGAAACCCAGCCCGACCGATCCCAGCCCGTCGCTGTTCATGGCCGAATTGCTGAAAAAAGCCGGCCTGCCCAACGGCGTCTTCAATGTGGTGCAAGGCGACAAAGAAGCCGTGGATGCCTTGCTGGAGCACCCCGATGTGAAGGCCATCAGCTTTGTCGGCTCCACACCGATTGCCAACTACATCTACGAAACCGGCGCGCACCACGGCAAACGTGTTCAGGCCCTGGGCGGCGCGAAAAACCACTTGGTCGTGATGCCTGATGCCGACATCGACCAAACCGTAGACGCCTTGATTGGCGCGGGCTACGGCTCGGCCGGCGAACGCTGCATGGCGATTTCGGTGGCGGTGCTGGTGGGCGATGTCGCGGACAAAATTTTGCCCAAGCTGATCGAGCGCACCCAAGCCTTGCAAGTGCTCAACGGTGAAAACCTGGCCGCCGAGATGGGCCCCATCGTGACCGACGCGGCGCGTCAGCGCATCAAGGGCTACATCGACGCGGGTGTGGCCGAAGGCGCCAAGTTGCTGGTCGACGGCCGTGCGTTTGACGGCGCCAAAGCTGGCGCGGGTTGCGGCAAGGGTTTTTGGCTCGGCGGCACTTTGTTCGACCAGGTGACCACTGACATGAAGATCTACAAGGAAGAAATCTTCGGCCCGGTCTTGAGCTGCGTGCGCGTGCCCGACTTTGGCACCGCGGTGCAAATCATCAACGACCACGAGTTCGGCAATGGCGTCTCCTGCTTCACCCGCGACGGCAACGTGGCACGCGAGTTTGCGCGCCGCATCCAGGTGGGCATGGTCGGCATCAACGTGCCGATCCCGGTGCCCATGGCCTGGCACGGTTTTGGCGGTTGGAAGCGCTCGCTGTTTGGTGATATGCACGCTTATGGCGAAGAAGGCGTGCGTTTCTACACCAAGCAAAAGTCCATCATGCAGCGCTGGCCCGAGAGCATTGGCAAGGGCGCTGAGTTTGTGATGCCGACGGCGAAGTAATTTGGATTGAGAAAATCCCGGGTACTTTCCCCCAGGGTGACAGGGTCAAACAATGAACGACAACACCTTCGACTACATCATCGTGGGCGGCGGCACAGCCGGAAGCCTGCTGGCCAACCGTTTGAGCGCTGACGCCCGTCGGCGCGTGCTGCTGATTGAAGCGGGTAAAAAAGACGATTACCACTGGATTCATATCCCGGTGGGTTATCTGTATTGCATTGGCAACCCCCGCACCGACTGGCTTTATGAGACCGAACCTGTGGCGGGCTTGAATGGCCGTTCACTGCGCTATCCGCGCGGCAAAGTGTTAGGCGGGTGCTCCAGCATCAACGGCATGATCTACATGCGCGGCCAGTCGCGCGATTACGACCACTGGGCGCAGATCACCGGCGACGACGCTTGGCGCTGGGACCAGTCGCTGCCTTACTTTCAGTTGCATGAAGACCATTACAAAGGGGCCAACGCCTTTCATGGCGCCAAAGGCACCCGCCCGAGCTTGATGGCAGCCGATGCCCCTGCGGGCAGTTACATCCACACCCTGAAAGCTCGGTTGGCGGGTGGTGAATGGCGCATCGAAAAGCAGCGCCTGCAGTGGGATGTGCTGGACGCTTTTGCGCGAGCAGCGCAAGAGGCGGGAATACCGGCCACCGACGACTTCAACCGCGGCAACAACGAAGGCGTGAGCTACTTTGAAGTCAATCAAAAAGCCGGATGGCGCTGGAACACCGCCAAGGCTTTTTTGCGCCCGACCTGCTACGCTCGGCCCAACTTTGAGCTGTGGAACAAAGCCCAAGTCGCCAAACTCGTCATTGACGTCCAGGCCGATGGCAGCAAGCGTTGCACCGGTGCCCAAGTCTGGACAGGCACGGAGATGGTGCAAGTCCATGCCACATGCGAAGTTATTTTGAGCGCAGGCAGCATCGGCTCGGCGCAAATTTTGCAACTCTCTGGCATCGGCCCTGAGGACTTGCTCACAAGCAAAGGCGTCGAAGTCAGGCACCCGCTGCCCGGCGTGGGCGCCAACTTACAAGACCACTTGCAAATTCGCTCGGTCTACAAGGTCAAAGGCACCAAAACCCTCAACACCATGGCCAACAGCTTGTGGGGCAAAGCCATGATCGGCTTGGAATACGCCCTCAAACGAACCGGCCCGATGAGCATGGCGCCCAGCCAATTGGGCGCGTTCACCAAAAGCGACCCGTCACAGCCACACGCCAACATCCAATACCATGTCCAGCCCCTGAGCCTGGACGCCTTTGGCGAGCCGCTGCACCGCTTTCCGGCCATCACTGCCAGCGTCTGCAACCTCAACCCCACCAGCCGGGGCACAGTGACCATCAAAACCAACCGGTTTGAAGATGCTCCGGCCATTGCACCCAACTACCTGTCGACTGACGAAGACCGCAAAGTCGCGGCCGACAGCTTGCGCGTGACGCGCCACATCATGGCGCAACCGGCGATGAAATCCTTCCAGCCTGAAGAGTTCAAACCCGGCGTGCAATACCAAACCGACGCAGAGCTTGCCAAACTGGCGGGCGACATTGCCAGCACCATCTTCCACCCTGTTGGGACGACCCGCATGGGGCGTGCAGACGATCCGATGGCGGTGGTGGACAGTCGCCTGAAAGTCCACGGCATCGCCGGCTTGCGCGTGGTGGATGCGGGAGTGATGCCCACCATCACCAGCGGCAACACCAACAGCCCCACCTTGATGATGGCTGAAAAAGCAGCGCACTGGATCGCTTTGGACGCCGAGCGCACCTGACGAGACCACTGCTTGGGGATCAGGACATACCCGAATCGCGGGAAATCCCTGATCGTTTGCACCATCAAGGGGCATTACATTGCATTCACTCGATGACCGGCCCAGGCCATGTCACCCCGAGGGACGGAGGAGACACAACAGACTCGCAAGAGCGCAAGACATCGACACACGATGCTGACAGTTCAAAAAACGCCGCTTCATGCGGCGTTTTTTTTGGCTTCACACGCCAGCACCTTTGCACAACAAGCCGGCAAGTGTCTTGATTCGAGGGTGAGACAATCGGCGCATGGAATTACTGGTTGTTTCGTTGGCCTCGCTTTTGGCCGGCCTTGTGGACGCGATTGTGGGCGGCGGCGGTTTGATTTTGGTGCCCGCCTTGTTTGCCACCTTTCCCTCGGCAGCACCCGTCACTTTGCTGGGCACCAACAAAAGTGCCTCTGTCTGGGGTACCGCCTTCGCCGCCTTGCAGTACAGCCGGAAAGTTCAGATGCAATGGCATGCCTTGCTGCCCGCGGCCATGGCAGGCACTGTCGGCTCTTTGAGTGGGGCTTGGGCGGTGCAACTGATCGATCCTTCGATCTTTCGCCAAGCCTTGCCTTGGGTGCTGCTGCTCTTGCTGGGCTACACCCTGGCCAAAAAAGAGCTGGGGCGCCACCACCTGCCTCGCTTTCATGGCCGCCAAGCGGCTGGGGTTGCCGTGTGCATTGGCCTGGTGATGGGCTTTTACGACGGCTTTTTTGGCCCTGGTACCGGCAGTTTTCTGGTCTTTGCCTTTGTGCGGGTCATGGGCTATGACTTTTTGAATGCTTCAGCCTCGGCCAAATGGGTCAATACAGCCACCAATTTCTCGGCGCTGGTGCTGTTTGCGATTCAAGGCCAGGTTTGGTGGCATTTGGCGCTGGCGATGGCCTTGGCCAATATGCTGGGCAGCTTGATCGGCACCCGACTGGCGCTCCAACATGGCGCTGGCTTTGTGCGCGTTGTCTTCATCTGCGTGGTGGGCGCTCTGATTGTGAAAACGAGTTACGACACCTGGTTCAAACTTTGAGTTTGCTCATGAAGCGGCCCGCATATTGCGCCAACGCCACGCCCGCCAGCGTCACCCCTGCACCTGCTAATTTGACACCCGTGTAGTGCTCGCCTGACAAAGCCCAGGCGAACAATCCCGCCATCGGCGGCATCAAATACATCAGCGGTGCGGTTCGGGCCACACCCCGCACCGTGTTGATCCATCCCCAGGCCAGCCAACCCCAAAAAGCAGACACCACAACAGACCACAACACACCCAACCAGTCCCACGCCGTCAACAAGTCCCAAGACGCATCAATTCCCCATGGGAGGACGATCAGCAACAAAGGCAAGCCGCCCCACAAGGTCGCGTAGCCCATGACCAAAACAGTGCCATGGCGCTCCATCATCGGCTTGGCAGCCACGGTGTAGTAAGAAAACAAACACGATGCCGTCAACAAAACCAAGTCACCCCCACCGGCACGCCAATGGCCACCCGCCAACTTGTCTGACAAGAACATCAACACACCCGCGAAGGCCAAGGCAACGCCGCACAACTGAGCCAGGGTCAGGCGCTCAAAACCTTTGTAGCGCAAAATCAACAGCGTGAACACCGGCCCGCAAGCCAAAATGACCGCGCTGGAAAATGCGGTGGACCAGTGCACGCCGTAGCTGACCAATCCCACATGCAACGAGTGACCGACAAAGCCGAGTCGAGCCATCTGCCAACCCTCTTGGCGGGAAACTGGCGGCAACCATTGCCCTGAATGCCAGCGCATCAACATCAAAGCGCACAGGGGCATGAGGGTGTAGCGCGCCAACAAAAAGCCGGCCGGTGAAATGATGTCGAAAAGATACTTTTGCAGCGTGAAATTGCCGCCCCAAATGACGATCAGCGCCAAAGCAACCATCAAACTGAGTCGGTCATGCGGATGCGGTGGAGAACGGTGAGGCATGGTGCATTGTCCTCGGACACGCGTGAGACGCCTGTCACGCGGGCTGCAAGTCCTCAGCCCGTACCTGAACCCTTGCGGACAGGCCACACATCAGCTCATACCCTATGGTGCCGGCCGCTTGGGCCACTTCGTCAATGCTCAGCAAAGCGCCATTGGCCGCTTTGCCCCACAAAGTCGCCGTGCTGCCCATGCCCGCATCGGGCATCCCGCTCAGGTCGACCGCCAGCATGTCCATGCTCACACGGCCCAAGGTCCGCGTTCGAACACCGTCCACCAAGACCGGCGTGCCTGTCGGGCAGATGCGGGGGTAGCCGTCGGCATATCCGCAAGCCACCACGCCCACCCGGGTCGGCTGTTCAGCGACAAACAAAGCGCCATAACCCACACGGCCGCCGATAGGCACGTCTTGCACCGCGATGATCTTCGCGTTCAAACTCATCGCCGGTTGCAAGTCCCAATCCGCACAGGTATGTGCGGGAAAGTCCGGCGAACTGCCATACAAGGCAATGCCCGGACGGATCCAATCGGCTTTCGCGGCGGACTGCGCATGCCGCAGGCAGGTGGCACTGTTGCTGACGCTGCGCTCGCCGGGCAGATCGCGAGTCGCCTCTTCAAAAAGTGCCATTTGTTCGGCTATGCCCAAAGGACCATCGGCATTGCCAAAGTGGGTCACCAGTGAAATTTCATCCACCTGGGGCAGCGCATTCAAACGCGCCCAGGCAGAGCGAAAGCGCTGTGGGGTGAAACCCAGGCGGTTCATGCCGGAGTTCATTTTGAGAAACACCCGGTGCGGCTCGTGTGTTTTGTGCAGCGCCAGCATGTCTATTTGCGCATCGCAGTGCACGGTATGCCACAGGTTCAGCCGGGAGCAAAGCTCCAAGTCACGCGGCTCAAAAACCCCCTCCAGCAGCCAAATCGGTCCTCTCCAACCGAACGCCCTGACCCGGGACGCCTCGGACAAATCCAGCAGGGCAAACCCATCGGCGCCGCGCAAGCCCTCCCACACATTTTCCAAACCGTGACCGTAGGCATTGGCTTTGACAACAGCCCAAGCGAGTGCGTCCGGCGTTTCGCTTCGCAGGCGCGCCAGGTTGTGCCTCAATGCGCAGGGATGGATGGTGGCCTGTATCGGTCGGGGCATGTCAAAAATTGAAAAGGGTGTCTGATTCAGCTGCCATTGTGGCACTTCAGCGGCGTGATATAACCCAATCTCTTCAGAAGATAACTGGCTTTAAGACTTCGGCATGGCTTTACTCACGTTCTTTCACCTCAGAATCTCATGAAGCGCGGTTTTTTCACCATCATGGCGGCCCAGTTCTTCAGTTCGTTGGCCGACAACGCGCTGTTTGTGGCCGCCGTGGAGCTGATTCGTACCAGCGGTGGCGCCGAGTGGCAACGCGCCGCTTTGGTGCCCATGTTCGCCTTGTTTTATGTGATTTTGGCGCCGTTTGTCGGCGCTTTTGCCGACTCCCGACCCAAAGGGCAAGTCATGTTCATCAGCAATGCCATCAAGGTGGTCGGTTGCCTGATGATGTTGTTTGGCACCCATCCGCTGCTGTCTTATGCGATTGTGGGCCTGGGCGCGGCAGCTTACTCGCCCGCCAAATATGGCATCTTGACCGAGTTGCTGCCGCCCTCGCAACTGGTCAAGGCCAACGGTTGGATCGAAGGTCTGACCATCGCCTCCATCATTTTGGGGGTGTTGGTGGGGGGTCAATTGGTCAGCCCACAAGCGGCCAACATGCTTTTGAGTCTTGACTTACCCTGGCTTGACACCGGCATTGACACCGCCCCTGAAGCGGCCATTGCCTTGCTGATGGTGTTGTACGCCTTGGCGGCCTGGTTCAACACACGCATCCCCAGCACCGACGCCCCCATGCGCCCTTTGCCACGCAATTTGCTGGCGTTGATCCCTGATTTTTGGTATTGCAACCAAAAGCTTTGGCAAGACCGGCTGGGCCAAATTTCTTTGGCCACAACCACCCTGTTTTGGGGCGTATCGGGCAATCTGCGTTACATCGTACTGGCCTGGAGCGCCGCGGCTTTGGGCTACAGCACCACACAGGCCTCCAGCTTGGTCGGGGTGGTGGCGATCGGCACGGCTGTGGGCGCGGTGGTGGCTTCATTGCGCATGAAACTGCACCAAGCCACCCGCGTCATGCCTTTGGGGATTGCCATGGGCCTCTTGGTGGTGGCCATGAACTTCATCACCAATGTGTGGGTAGCGGCACCCTTTCTGATTCTTTTGGGCGCACTGGGTGGGTTCTTGGTGGTCCCGATGAATGCCTTGTTGCAACACCGGGGGCATAACCTGATGGGCGCGGGCAGATCCATTGCCGTGCAAAACTTCAATGAACAAGCCTGTATTTTGGCTTTGGGCGGTTTGTACAGTTTTTCGACGGGCATGGGCATCTCGGCCTTTGGTGCCATCACTGCATTTGGTCTGTTGGTCGCGGGATTCATGTGGCTGATTCAAAAATGGCATGCCCACAACCGGGTGGCGCACAAAGCAGTGGTTGACCACCTGATGGACGTCGCCAAGAATGACCAGCTGCACGGCTGAAAGCCAACGAACGCATGACCCAGCCGCCTGATCAGGGGCGCGGACTCGCTGTCGCCGCCCTGCTCCTGAACGCCTTGGTTTGGGGCGTATCTTGGTGGCCCTTCAAAATGCTCGAAGACCAAGGCCTGCATCCTTTGTGGGCCACCGCTTTGATTTACGCTTTGTCGTTGGGTGTGGTGTTCGCCCTCAGTCCGCAAGCCGCCAGAGGCTGGAAGCCACATCCTTGGTTATGGCTTTTGTTGCTGTCTTCAGGCTTGACCAACGTCGGCTTCAACTGGGCTGTGACGATTGGCGATGTGGTCCGTGTGGTCTTGCTTTTTTATCTCATGCCGGCCTGGTCGATCCTTTTGGCTTGGTGGCTGCTGGGTGAAAAGCCCAGCTGGATGGCCGCTCTGCGGTTGATACTGGCTTTGGCCGGCGTCGCCATCGTGCTCAAACGCCCAGACGTGCCTTGGCCCCTGCCCGAATCCACCGCCGACGGCTTGGCCCTGATGGGCGGCTTGTGCTTTGCATTGACCAACGTCCTGCTGCGCAAACTGCACAACGCGCCGGAGCCGGCACGGATGCTGGCCATGTTCGGCGGTGGTGCCGTGATGGCGACTTCGACCGGACTGGCGGGCTTGGCGCTGGGCACCATTGCCCCGTTGCCTGAAGTCAGCCTGGCCTGGGCACCGCAGCTGCTGGCCTTGTCTTTGGCGTTTTTGATTGGCAATCTGGCGCTCCAATATGGCGCGGCCAGATTGAGCGCCCAAACCACCGCCTTGGTCATGCTGTCGGAGATTCTGTTCGCCAGTTTGTCCTCGGTGGGCTTAGGCTCTACCCAACTCAGTGCCCAAACACTTTGGGGCGGTAGCCTGATTGTGTGTGCGGCCATTCTGTCCATTTGGCCCCATTCAAGGCACACTTGAGGCTGGCGACGGCACGTTTCGCCAACCCACTTCAAGGATGCTGCATATGAGTTCAATAGCTGATTTTCAAGCCCTGGCGATCGACGGAACGCCCATAGCGCTGTCTGACTACAAAGGCCAGGTGATGCTGATCGTCAACACCGCCAGCGCCTGCGGCTTCACGCCGCAGTTCGCAGGGCTTGAAAAACTGCATCAACACTACGCAAGCCAAGGCTTGGCCGTGCTCGGTTTTCCCTGCAATCAATTTGGCAGCCAAGATCCAGGCTCGAACGAAGACATTGGCAGTTTCTGCCAGCGCAATTACGGCGTGACCTTCACCATGATGGAAAAAATCAAGGTCAATGGCAGCGATGCCCATCCCTTGTACCAATGGCTGTCTGAAGCAGCCCCTGGCCTCTTGGGCAGCAAGGCCATCAAATGGAATTTCACCAAATTTCTGGTCGGCAAAGACGGCCGCGTGATCAAGCGCTATGCCCCGCAGGATGCGCCCGAGAAGATCGGCAAGGACATTGAGGCGGCTTTGGCGGCCTGACACCCCCGTTTGCGTCTCCTCGGCGGCTGGGTGATAAGCTGGGGAGCCGGTGTGCCGTTAGCCTTGAATGCAGTCAACCCTCCCAAGGAACCCCATGACTTCGCAAAATACCTTCTCCTCCCGCCGCAAGACATTGCGCACCCTGTCTGCCGCAATCGGGGTGGGGGCGCTCCCTTGGGTCTTTGCACAAGACGCCTATCCTTCAAAGTCGATTCGCTTTGTGGTGCCCTTTCCACCCGGCAGTGGCGCCGAGTTGACGGCGCGCTTTATGGGACAAAAATTATCCGAACTGACCGGACAACCGGTTGTGGTGGAGCCCAAGGGGGGCGGTAACGGGTTCATTGGTGTCCAGGCGGTTCTGTCTGCACCCCGGGATGGTTACACCCTGTTTGCCGGCAGCAACTCCACCATGGCGACCAATGTGGCTTTGTTCAAAAAGCTGCCCTATGACCCTTTGACGGATTTGGTACCGATTTCGCTGTTCATCCGATCCCCCATTGTGCTCATCGTGCCGCCCAACTCACCTTTTCGCTCCCTGCGCGATTTCATCGCGGCCGCCAAGCGCGAGCCCGGCCATCTCACCATCGGTTCCGGTTCGGCCGGCTACCAGATGATGGGCGCCATGTTCGCAGAAAAAGCGGGCCTCGATCTGCTGCCCGTGCCTTACAAGAGCTCGCCCGATACCGTCAAAGCCGTTTTAGGTGGCGAGGTCAGTATCGGCGTGGCGGATGTGACGTCGGCGCTGCCATTGATTCAGTCTGCCAAAGTGCGCGCCCTGGCCAGCGCCACCGACAAACGGCTGCTGGGCACGCCCGATGTGCCCACCGCGCGCGAGGAGGGCTTGCTGGACTTCACCCCCGCCCCTTGGAACGGCATCATGGCGCCAGCGGGTGTGCCCAAACCCATCATTGACAAACTCTCGGATCTGTTTGCACGCATTCTTGCCTCACCGGAAGCAGCGGAGTTTTATGCCAAGCAAAACGTCGAACAACTGCCCCCGGGTCAAGAGGCCATGCGCAAATTTCAGCGCGAAGAAATTGACCGCTGGAAACGCATCGCCGTCAGCGCCAAAATCGAGCAGCAATAGGCCGCCCAATCACGCGCAGGCTGCCCGCAGCATCCAGGCCTGCAGTCCGGCCAGATCAAACGGGTCGGGTTGATCAGTCAGTGAAACGACCAAGCGCATGCGCTGGCTCCTCGCACACCGGGGTCAAGTCGTTTCGGGGCTTTGCAACGCCTCGTCCACCAACTCCACCCAATGGCGCACCGGCAAGCCGCTGCCGCTTTGCAGGTGGGTGATGCAGCCGATGTTGGCGCTGAGCACGCCCTGGGGTTCGAGCGCGTTCAGGTGGCCCAGTTTGCGGTCGCGCAACTGTTTGGACAGCGTGGGGTTGAGCACGCTGTAGGTGCCGGCCGAGCCGCAGCACAGGTGCGACTCGTTGGCCGTGACTTTGATCTGAAAGCCCAAGTCGATCAGGTGTTTTTCCACACCGCCTTGGAGTCGCTGGCCGTGTTGCAGTGTGCAGGGCGGGTGGTAGGCCTGAAGGCCTGCAGCCTGCATCGCTTGGGGATTGAGCTTGTCTTTGAGCAGCGGCACCAGCTCGGGCAGCAGCTCGCTCAAGTCTTTCGTCAAGGCGCCGATGCGGGCGGCTTTGTCGGCATAAGCGGGGTCGTCCTGGAGTGCATGGCCATAGTCCTTGACCATGACGCCGCAGCCCGAAGCGTTCATCACGATGGCTTCGACCTCGCCGCGCGCCACCATCGGCCACCAGGCGTCGATGTTGACGCGCATATGGTCTTTGCCGCCGTTATGGTCGTTCAGATGGAACTTGAGCGCGCCGCAGCAACCGGCCTTGTCGGCGGTCACGGTCTGGATGCCCGCCGCATCGAGCACGCGGGCGGTGGCGGTATTGATGTTGGGGCTCATGCTGGGCTGCACACAACCGGCCAGCATCAGCACCTTGCGGGCATGCGAGCGGGTGGGCCAAGCGCCGGCGTTTTGCGGCGCGGGCACTTTGGCTTTCAGGCTATCGGGCAGCAGGCCGCGCACCCTTTGGCCCATCTTCATGGCGGGGGCAAACAGGGGCGACGGCAGGCCCTCTTTGAGCGCCCAGCGCAGCAGCTTTTCTCCTGCGGGGCGCTCGACTTTGGCGTCCACCAGCTTGCGGCCGATGTCCACCAGGTGGCCGTATTGCACGCCGCTGGGGCACGTGGTTTCGCAGTTGCGGCAGGTCAGGCACCGGTCCAGGTGCAGCTGGGTTTTGCGGGTGGGCGTTTGACCTTCGAGCACCTGCTTGATCAGGTAGATGCGGCCACGTGGCCCATCCAGCTCATCGCCCAGCAGTTGGTAAGTGGGGCAGGTGGCGGTGCAAAAGCCGCAGTGCACGCACTTGCGCAAGATGGCTTCGGCCGCCAGGCCATCGGGGGTGTTTTGGTATTCGGGGGCGAGGTGAGTTTGCATGGCGTCCTCGCTCAATGAAGCTGGCTGTTTTCGTGCAGTCGACCGGTGGCGAACACCCCTTTGGGATCGAACTGCTTTTGCAATTGCTGCTGGAGGCGTTGCTGCACCGCTTCCAACGGGGTGTTGACTGCGGCCGCTTTATCAACCGTTGCATGGGCGCTGCTGGCGCGAAAGATGCTGGCATGCCCGCCCGCCGATTGCGCCAGTTCGCGCATTGCCCCGGCGGCAGAGGCAGGTGCCCACAACCAGCGCTGAGCCCCATGCCATTCCACATACTGTGCAAAGGGCAAATCAAATACAGGGGCTGTTTGGGGCAAGGAAAGGCGCCACAGGCACAGATCAAGGCTTGGCGGGTGAAAGAATGGCAAGCACTGCTCGCCACTGGCGCGCCAATCTTGTGCGGCCTGGGCGTTGTCCATGGGCTGAACTTGCGCGCCCAAAGCCCTTGCATCCGAACTCATTTTCCCCACAGCCGATTGCACAGCGGCCACCGCACCGCGCAGACGCACATACAAATAATCCGCCTCGGGTTGGGCCGCGGGGTCGCGCACCCAAGCGCTGGCATTCAAGGGCAAGGGCTGACCACCCCAGCGGTGCAACAGGTTCAGCGCGGTCTTTTGTGACAGCCCCACACACATCAGCGTGGCCTCTGCAGGGGCGACCGGCAGCACCTTGAGGCTGACCTCGGTGATCAAGCCCAAGGTGCCCCAGCTGCCGGCCATGAGGCGGCTCACATCGTAGCCGGCCACGTTTTTCATGACCTGACCGCCAAAGCTCAGGTGCTCGCCCAAACCATTGATGAAGCGGGCACCCAACACAAAGTCGCGCACAGCGCCCGCGGTGGCGCGTGCAGGGCCGCTCAGGCCTGCGGCCACCATGCCGCCGACGGTGGCGCCCACTGTGGCGCCTTGCGCTGCGCCTTGCGCGAAGTGAGGCGGCTCAAACGCCAGGTATTGGCCTTGCTCAGCCAGTGCGGCTTCCAGTTCGGCCAAGGGCGTGCCACACCGGGCCGTGACCACCAATTCGCTGGGCTCGTAGCTCACGATGCCGCGATAAGCGCGCGTGTCGAGTACCTGGCCGGTCAGGCTTTGGCCCCAAAAATCTTTGGTGCCTGCGCCGCGCAAACGCAGCACACGGCCTTCTACACCCGCTTGGCGCACGGCATCGATCATGGTATTGAGTTGGGCTTCCATGACTAGGATGTTAACCCCCGTTCCTTGGCAAGCGCTTGCATTTTTTGAACGGGCAGGTTGTGGGAAATTGCACCACTCAAAGCACCACAAGATGCGCAGTGGTGGCGCCGCGCACGGCACTGATCGGTATCCGTTGGTCCAGAGTCACCAGTCTTCCCTGGTTCTTGACCGCCAAGGCCAAGAGGTACAAATCGGTCAGCTGCCTCGCACTGTGAATGTGGCCATGTTGAAACTGCAAGGGATCCAAGAGGCTGACCTCATCCGACCAAAATACATGGTGTGCTGTCCGGGTGGAGTTTTGCAGCATGCCCACCAGCATCGACAGGGGTTGCGGGCTGCTGTACCCGACTTGCCCCATGATGCGAAGACAACCGTTTTGAGTCAATGCACAGGTGGCCCAGCCATTTTGAACATGGTCCTCAAACCATTGCGCGGCACGCACATGGTGAACATGATCTCGGTCATGCAAGGCAATCAGCACATTGACGTCGAACAAGGCGCGCATCAAACACCCTCTGCATCGCGCAAACGTTCAATCAACTCATTGCTGATGACCACACCCCGGGAAGGCAAGGGCTGAATGCCATATTGGGCCAACCGCTCTGAAACGTAGGGCACGGTTTGATCCGCTGGCGGCTGATAAGCGCCCACTGCAAACGCCTTTCGCGCCAAATCGCTCATCACTTGCCCAAGTGATTTTCTCTCTCTTTGGGCAATCTCTTTGGCCGCAAAAAGCACGTCGTCTGCAATGTCCAAGGTGGTTCGCATCTCATCTCCCCAATGTTGATGTTTGATGCTATCACATCAAACATCTATCCTGATTGATCTTCGCGCTACTCAGGAAGGTGAATGGGCTTGCCACGACCTGAAAATCGCCGAGGCTCCTGGCGCCAGGGCCACCGGCGGGTTCAATGCTGTGCGTTCGATGGTCATTTTCTTGAATTACTCAATGGATTGCGTAATTTTGCTCAATGCGTTGAGTCAATCGAAGTGGCTGTATTTGGGCTGGTGGTGTCTGTTGCTGACGCGAGACACACAGACTTGCCAACAGCCGATGTCAGAAATTAGATTTCATTAATGGGGTAAAGTACCCCCAACATAAGCGCATGGATGCAAACGCGCCCAAGCCAAGGCCTGCCGGGTTGGGCGCTGGATTGATCGGTGTTATGTGGGCGCTTGCTCACCGTAAAGCGAAGCATTCATGGGGCTTGTGGAAGGTGTTGCAGTTGGATGTATCCGACTGCTTCGGTTTGGTACCGCAGGTTTTGCGGGATAAATTACGTTAGCAGACAAATCATGAGCGACTCTATAAACATCTCGTACCTCATTACAGTGGGGGTAGCCATCGGTGGATGGCTAGTCGTGCATCGGTTCAGTGCTTGGCGAGATCGCATAAATCACAAGAGAAAAATGCAGACCGAATTCCTAGTTGAGGCATTAAAACTCTTGGCCAATTCTGCCAATCGGCCATTCGCGCCTGGCGCTAAACACCTGAAAGACATTGAGAGTGCAATTGCCGCCATACAGCTGTTCGGGTCTAAGAATCAGGTACAGCTGGTTGAGGACTTTGCCAGTGAGTTTTCTCAAACCAATTCAGCCTCGTTAGATCCACTGCTGAATTCTCTCCGGCAAGACCTTCGGAAAGAGCTTGGCTACGAGCAGATAAATAGCAATCTTAAATGGGTGCGGTTTGAAGGTGGCGTAAACGCTGCCCAACCCAACGTGAGCAGGTACCGCACGAGCCCAGCCAATTTGAGCACCTGAGCCTAGGCCTTGGCCATTTGTTTGCGCGTCGCGAAGGCATGGTGCAAACTGGTCACTTTGGCGCGACTTACCCACTTGACGCTCAAGACAGAGAACTGCTTCTCGAACTCTTCTGGGACTTGTTCCGTCAAGAAATCTCTTGCCGCTTTGGCGTGGACCTACCAGCGTGACGATGGGATATTGCCCCGCCAATTGGCGAAAAAGAGGTTAGATGGTGCGCCTGATCATGCGCGAAGAGTTTTGCCATAAAACTGTAATTTCAAAATCAAATTTTGAAATTACAGGAATTAACCCCCGCCACCTCCACACGCATCGCCCACACGCAGCCCGCGCCAGGGTACTGCGCCAGCTCCGCCTCGCTGCGGCCTTGGCGGGAGGTGGTGATGAACAGGGTTTTCAGGTCCGCGCCACCAAAGCAGGGCATGGTGGGGCACAGGGTAGGGGTGCGCACTTCGGCCAGCACCTCCCCTTTGGGCGAAAAGCGCAGCAGACGCCCGCCTTCGTATTGGGCGGACCAGTAACAGCCCTCGGCATCGACCGACGCGCCGTCAGGCCGACCGCCGTAGGGCGCTGCGCTGCCCCAGGCCCAGCCTGCGGGTTTGGGTGTGGCTTGGTAGAACACGCGGGCGTGGGTGAGCTGGCCGCTGGCGGCATCAACGTCAAAAGCGCGAACTTGGTGCGCGGCGGTGTCGGCCCAGTAGGCGGTGCGGCCATCGGGTGACCAGGCCAGACCGTTGGCGGTGGTCACACCGCCTTGCATGGCGTGCAGGCCTTGGC
>Ga0114964_10000464_pt1 | contig 31421 bp, 30 predicted proteins | sample C_131016_MF_Meta_FD_92638 | JGI IMG/M metagenome (GOLD analysis project Ga0114964, IMG submission 92638) | Freshwater microbial communities from Lake Croche, Canada to study carbon cycling - C_131016_MF_MetaG | ecosystem: Environmental > Aquatic > Freshwater > Lake | place: Lake Croche, Canada...
GGCAAAACCAAACTCGCTAGGACTACGCATGTCTTACGCATTGTGACTCCATCTGTGCTAAAAAATCGCAACAACTGACCCTATCCTGAAAATGATTCTCCAAATCAACGCCTATGAGGGAACGTCTAAGTCTGGCTTAGAGAGTTCCTCAACATTGACATCCTTAAACGTCAAGACTCGAGTCTTTTTCACAAATCTAGCCTGTCCATAAAGATCCCACACCCAGGCATCGTCCAAGGTCACGTCAAAGTAAACGTCGCCTGCATCATTAATCTTGACCTGAACATCGACTGCATTGGCCAAGTAGAGTCGGCGCTCGGTATGCACGATGTATGTGAATAAGTGAACAAGGTCGCGATATTCGCGGTACAACTCAAGTTCTAACTCAGACTCATAGCGCTCTAAATCTTCTGCAGACATGACCTCAGCCTACGCCTGCTCGGCAACGGGAAGGTTCCATGAGCGTCGATGAAATTCAGTTGCGCCGCGCTCTCGTAGAGCCTGCATATGTTCCGCCGACCCGTAACCTACATTGCCGTCCCATCCGTAAGCTGGAAACCGTTGAGCCGCCTCACGCATCACAGCATCTCGGGCCACTTTGGCTAAAACGCTCGCGGCAGACACACTGGCGCAGGCAGCATCCGCCTTAATCTTCATGGTCACTGGCACGTCAATCCCCACTCGATCAGTGAACAGGTCGGATTCAGGGGATGGGATCCAATTGTGCTTGCCATCGAGAATTACGTGGTCAGGCGTTGTACCTAACTGTTCATAGGCTCGAGTCCACGCGAGTCGTAAAGCCGAAACAATGCCCACTTCATCAATTTCTGAGGGCTGCGCGTGACCGATGGCATAATCCACAACCCACTTGCTCACCGGTTCAATCAGAGCTTCTCGGACTGCACGGCTAATAACCTTGCTATCCCGGAGTTTCTCAGGCACTGGTCCAACCTGCGCATCAACAACAGCAATGCCGACTGAGACAGGGCCAGCAAGCGCTCCACGACCGACTTCATCGACACCGGCTACATACCTAAAACCTCGGGCATGCAGACTCTGCTCAACATCGAGTGTTGGCCCTGGGTGCATTAGCGTTCGATTCCACCCATACGATTCAGTGGCCAGATTTTAACTGCGACGCGACCGACTACATCTTTAAGTGGGACCATGCCATCGTGGAGATTCAGATGAAAACGTGAATCCTGTGAATTGCCACGGTTGTCACCCATAACAAACACTGAACCCTCTGGTACAAGCACTTTGAACTTGACTTGATCCGTGCGCGAGCCTGGCTTGATGTAAGTTTCGTTAAGTAGCGGCTTTCCATTCACGATGATGTGACCAGCAGCGTCACAACATTCCACGGTATCTCCACCAACGCCGATAACACGCTTCACTAAATCGTTGCCTGAGTTGGCCGGAACAATGCCAACTAGCTGCAAGGCGCGCCCGATAACTGAGTTGTACGGATTAGGCGCAGGCATGTCACCAAGCCAGGTGCTGGGATCGTGAAAAACAATGACATTTTGGCGATTCACACCAGTCAGACGGGTAGAAATCTTGGAAACGACAATTCGATCGTTCGTCATCAGAGTGTTTTCCATAGAACCACTCGGCACATAGAAGGCCTGCACAAGAAAAGTGCGCACTAAGACAGATAGCACGAGCGCCGTCACAATGACGGTGAAACTTTCTCGAAATAGCCCCTTGACTTTCTCCGTTGGCTCGTCAGGCTCTTCGATGTTCGAGGTGTTGACATCATCGCCAAAATCGGAACTCATGAACAAATAACCTCTTCCAAACCAAGAACTGTCTCGAGACCACGATACTTGCTATAAAAAGTTAACCCACCCGAAGGTGGGTTAACTAACAAGAAATTGACAATTAGACGTTGTCGCGCTTTTCGCGAATCTTGGCTGCCTTACCGCGTAGGTCGCGCAAGTAGTACAACTTGGCACGACGGACGTCACCGCGAGAGACGACTTCGAGCTTCTCAACGATTGGTGAGTGAACTGGGAAAGTACGCTCAACACCAGTTCCAAAGCTGACCTTACGAACTGTGAATGTTTCGCGAACGCCACCACCGTGACGACGGATAACTACACCCTGGAAAATCTGAATACGTGAGCGGTTACCTTCAACAACACGAACGTGAACCTTAACGTTGTCACCAGGACGGAAGTCAGGAATGTCGCTACGAAGGGAAGCTGAATCTAGTTCATCGAAAAAATGCATGTGTTACTCCAGTGGACACGTCGCCGCAGGTCGAGAGCCCGATTAAGTTCTTGCCCGAATACATGTTGAGAATACTTGCGAGAACTCCCCTGCGGCGGGGAACTCACATTCCAACGCAATGAAGTCTGCCATAAGGCGGCAGTCGCGCCAAATTGCCCACTGTGTCACCAGACAGAGTCCAACCAATATGATGAGTGCACACATAAAAACAAGGGGTAATCACGGGTGAATGCGAGCAAATCAAGCACCGCTGCTCCTGAACTCCCAAAAAAGGATCCGGCTAAGCCCACCAAGAAGGTAAAGCCCAGACTTGGTAACACCCGGGTAACTGGGAAAGAACAGTTCTACACGCCAGTACAAACGGCAGACTACATCTTTGCGACGCTTGAGTCACTAGTGCCTGACATCTCGTCCATGACGCTGCTCGAACCTGCAGGTGGCACGGGCACCATCATTGATTCGGCCCTTGGTCGGGGCGTGACAAAGGTAATTAGTTTCGACATTGAACCACACCATGCACGCGTTAAACGTGGCGATTTCCTTGAGCAAACAATCTCTGAGCGCCACCTTCTTACGGTGAGTAATCCACCATTCGGTCGCAATAACTCGCTGGCAATCCCATTCTTCAATCATGCGGCCACATCGTCGGACTACATTGTCTTCATAGTTCCTCGCTCGTGGCGAAAGTGGAGCGTCCAGAACAAACTCGACCGCAACTTTCACCTCATCCAGGACGACGACCTCGACGTGAACTACGTTGACCGTGACGGGAATGAAGTGCATGGGCGTGACCGGCTTCGAACGTGCCTTCAATATTGGAAGCGCGAGGAAACCGTGCGACCACACGTCTCAGTGCAAGACATGGGACTCATAGCAAAATGCGGACCAGAGGAAGCAGATGCTGCACTCACCATTTTTGGCTATCGGTGCGGAACGATGACGACTGACTTCCCCCGAGTTAAAAACACTACGCAAATGTTTCTCAAGCTCCTGAATACCGATGTGCTTGAGGCAGCCAAAAGCGCAGACTTCGCGCAGTACTTTATGAACACGGCTTACACCGAAGCTTTGTCTTGGCCGGAAATCAACGCGGCACTAAATGCACAAATATTTGGTGATCCAAAAATTATTGAGACGTATTAGGTCCAGGCTATTCAGAATCTGAAAGCAGGTCTGGACGAATAAGCGCAGTACGAAGGCGCGCTTGTTCGAGACGCCATTTGGCAATCTTGCCGTGATCGCCAGAAGTCAGAATTTCTGGAACCTCAAGCCCTCGCCACTGAGACGGCCTCGTGTACACCGGACCTTCAACAAGGTTTTCCATCGTGCCTTCGGCAAACGAATCATCCATGACGCTCTCCTGATTGCCCAAAACACCAGGCACCAAGCGAGCAGCAGCTTCAATCATCACCATGACAGCAACTTCACCACCAGCAAGAACGTAATCGCCGAGTGAGACTTCCTCAACGCGAACTCGCTCGGCATAATGCTGCATGACTCGCGAATCAATACCTTCATAGCGACCACAAGCAAAGACCAAATGCTTTTGCTGCGAGAAATCCTGGGCTAGCGACTGAGTGAACGGTTTGCCAGATGGGGTCGGCACGATCAGCACGGACTCATCAGTGAGCACTTCATCCAGAACCTCACCCCAAGGCTCTGGCTTCATGACCATGCCAGGTCCGCCACCATAGGGCGCGTCATCAACGGTGTGGTGCTTGTCATGCGCAAAGTCACGCAGGTCGTGCACATCAAGGCCGAGTAAACCATCTTCAATTGCCTTGCCCATCAGAGATAAGCGAAGTGGCGCTAAGTATTCGGGAAATACTGTGATGACATCGCACTTAAGCATGGTCATGCTCTTGGATGTTGTCGCCGGCTTCGTCCCTGTCAGGCTCCACATCATCTTTGTCGCTGTCAACTTCGCGAACCACGATGGCTTCAAGTTCATTGAGAAGGCCTGGTGGCGGCGTGATGGTGATGACTCCCCCAGCAACATCTACATGGGGCACAAACTCGAGCACGAATGGAATCAGTACTTCGGTTTCATCTTCACGCGTGACCGCAAACATATCCTGGGACGGCAAATGAATGACGTCCGAAATCACACCGATATATTCTCCAGATTCAAGCTGAACCCTGAGGCCCATCAGCTGATGGTCGTAATACTCATCTTCTTCAGCGGGCAATGTGAGTGGATCGACATCCACGCTGAGCTCAAGGCCGCGCAGGGTCTCGGCTATTGTGCGGTCGTCATATCCAACAAAATGAACGACCAGCCGCCCACTGTGCCACTTGGAGGTGGCGACAGTGAGTGACTGGTCGTTTGACGTAATTAAAGTTGCGCCCTGAACAAATCGTTCGTCAGGTTCATCGGTGCGGACCTCTACGAAAAGGTCACCTCGAACACCATGTGCTCGACCGATTCGCCCGACTACGAGCTGCATGGTTAGCGTTCGTTGACGTCGAGGATGTCGATGCGCACGTTGCCCTTATCAGACACTGCATTCACGACGGTTCGCAATGCGGTTGCGGTGCGTCCTGCCTTACCGATGACGCGACCCATGTCGTTCGGGTTAACCGTAACTTCAAGGGTGACGCCGCGACGATTGTTTTCGGTCACGCTGACATCTTCAGGATTGTCGACAATCCCTTTGATCAGGTGCTCTAAAGTCTCGTCCAACATGGACTAGGCCTCTTCGGTAGCTTCAGCCGGTGCAGCTTCTTCAGCAGCAGGAGCTTCTTCAGCGGCAGGTGCTTCTTCAGCCACTACTTCAGCAGCAGGAGCTTCCTCAGCCGGTGCAGCTTCTTCCGCGACTACTTCCGCAGCTGCTTCGACAACTACATCTTCAGCAACCTCAGCGGCTGGAGCCTCTTCAGCTACAACGTCTTCAACCTTAGGCTCCGCCTTTGGACGAATGGTGGGAACGCGAGGCTCTTCAGCGACTGCAAGAACGGTCTCCGCAAACTTAATCTGCTTGTTGACCTTTTCTTCCTTAACCTTCAGAGTGCCTTCAGCACCTGGAAGACCCTTGAACTTCTGCCAGTCACCAGTAATCTTCAGCAGCACGAGAACTGGTTCAGTTGGCTGTGCGCCAACGCTCAGCCAGTACTGTGCACGTTCTGAATTGATCTGGATGAGACTTGGCTCTTCCTTCGGATGGTACAAACCGATTTCTTCAATGGCACGACCGTTACGAGCGGTACGTGAGTCCGCGATAACAACGCGGTACTGAGGATTACGAATCTTGCCTAGACGCTTGAGCTTGATCTTGACAGCCACGAGTAATTTTTCTCCTGTAAATGGGGTTAGAACCAGGTTTCTCACGTGGGGTGCGAGTCGTGCAGGTTCTGATGAATCCAACAAGGTTGCGGGTAGAGGGCCGGCTTCCAAGTCGGGATTACTCTGACAACTATGCCAGATACGTCAATATTGAGGAAATTAGCCGGCTAGTAGGCCCGATTTGTCTCAGAAACGGACAAATAACCCGAGTTTCAAGCCGTGTGAGTTTATGCCGCATGCGAGTTCAAGCGCTCTGCGCTTCTCGATCAAAGTCTAGTTGACTGCCCAGTAATGTCGGTCTGTCTACATACGCTTTTCACAACATCAACTGCTGCCGGCTCAACAGTGCACTTCATCTGAGGTGAGTTAACGAGTTGGCATTGCGAAAGGTACAGACCGCTATGAAGAAACTACTTGCCATCATGTTCGTAACTACGCTGGGCTTTAGCGCAGTCGCCATAAGCCCAACCACGACTCGGGCCGGCGGCCCAGTGCAGATCACCCCATACAGCGGCAAAAACTCATGCTGCTAGCTACAGTTTTAGATTAGGAAGGTAGCGCGAATAATCCGCTCGCGGGTCTGCTGAAAAACCCAAAAGCTCCATTGCCGTGGTTGGCTCATTGATTTCGGAATACAAAAAAGCTAGTTGTCGCATGATCCCCATTATCTCGTGGTCTCCAAATTTGATATTGGGCTGGAGAATAATTCGCGCGTTGTCGAGATGTAACTTTGCCTGACCTCGATTTTCGAGCTTGATGTTGTATTCAGCCCAAGATATTTGGACATATACTCCGACCTCGTAGTCAGGTGAATTCACCTTCGGGAGTTCCTCAAGCAACTCAACAGCCCTACCCATATTTCCTAGGCGCACATTGACACGGACGAGATAAATACGAATCCAGATGAAAACCATAGAACTATTGCCACGGTCTTGCTGCAACGCAGCAGAAAGGTATACCGCAGCTCTCTGCACAAAGCTCACTTGGAAACCCACATGTGCTGTGACTAGCCAACCTAAGTGCGCAATTGCCCTAAACGCGGCTTGGGAATCATTCTCTTCCTGAAGCAAGGGGATCACTGAATCCATTAGGTTGAATGCCAACTCAAAATCACCACTCATTTCATTTAACTCTGCCTGCACCCAGAGGAAGTTTGCTCTGGAGCGACGGTCACGAACTTCCTCAAGGCGTGGTGCAAAGAGATCCAGAATCGCGCTCGCGGTTCGAACATCCCCCTCCCAGCCAATGCGAGCGGCCATCATGGTGAGCAGCTGAATACTGAACAGCAAGTCTGGATTCTCTATGCTGCGCAGGTGTACTTCGATGCTGTGCAGGTAACCAATGAATTCTCGAGTCAACTGCAAATCGCTGAACACTCGACCGCATGTATTCAAGACCTTGCGGCCATTGGTCCAGTCGCGGTGCTCAATCATTGTTTCGAGCGAGATCATGGCAAATGTGCGACATTCTTCAAGGTCGCCGCTTAGTCGCAGCGCTTCCACTTGAGTCGCAATCCACAAGTTGTTGCGACACGAATCCTCAACCTGTGCCAACAATTGGAACGCAGCTTCCGCATCGCCCAACGCGAGCGACGCTTCTGCTAGGTCAATCAACTCAGCAGACATCGAATCAGAACTCATAAACTTCACCAACTTCTTCCACTAATGGTAGGAGCCACATCGGTTGGAATTGAAATGTGCCTCATCAATGGCGAATTGAAGAACGAGCAATCTGAGGGCTACCATGCTTCTCAAGAAACTACTTGCCATCATCTTCGTAACTACGCTGAGCCTTAGAGTAGTCGCCATGACCCCCACCAAGACTCAGGCCGGCAGCCCGAACCGAACTTCGTATGAAAGGCCACCACTGAGGTGTTGCTGAATTCCAAAGCTATTTTGCTTGAACTGCGCTAGTCGGAGACCTGAGATCGCTCCTCAGCCAACTAGGGAAGACACCACGAATAGTCAAGGGTCTTCTCTTCAAAGAGCATCTCAAGATATTCATTGCATTTGTTCGGCTGGTTCAAGTCCATGTACAAGTGGGCGTAGCGTCGCAACACTCTCCTACCGGTCCCATCAACAAACTGCATCCCCAAGTCCATGGCATTATCTAGGTGCACTAGGGCTTGCTCCTGGTTGCCCATCTCAAATTCGCACAAAGCAAAAATCCACTGAATCCACGAGTTCGCAGATTCATCTCGAGACTGCAGTGCGCCCAGTGCTCCCAGTCTCATCAATGCCCGCTCCCTGTCACCCAGCAATATCATCAGATGAGCTTCATACGCCTTTAGGTACCATCCCACCGATGAACTCTCAGCACCGCGCTCAAGCCGCAGTACTTTTTCGAGCCAAACATGCGCGCGCAAAAGATCATCGTGACCAACATCTATGTACATCGTGACTAACCAGCACAGGTGGGAAACAGCCCGAGACATCGCTGACACGTCACCATGAAAGTCAAAAACACCAACGACCTTGTCCACTAAGTCAATAGCTGCGGGCAGATCGCCGGCAGCCTCTGATATCTGCGCTTGCACCCAAAGATAATTTGCATGGAGTCGCCAATCCTGTGACTGGGCACAGATTGATACCGTTGCGATAGTCAGTTGATGGGCTGTCTCAACGTCACCTTGCGCACAAATCCCACCAGCCAGATTCAGCTGCACGTTGGCTCGGAATTCTGCGCCACGCTCAGTCAACGTGCGTAGTTGGATTTCAATTCTGTGGAGGAACTCAATGCCTGCGTGTACGTTACCCAGAGCATCCATTGACCGACAATGTGCAAGCAGCACTCGCGTGGCATTGAGCCAATCTTGCTGTGCGATCATTTCATTGAGGGCTGGTGCCGCGAGTTCCCGGCATCCTTCATAATTTCCCTGTAAGTGAAGTGCTTCAACCCGAGTTGCGGTCCACCGGTTGTGCCGATGATTTTCATGAACTTGCGCGAGTAATAGAAAGGCAGCATCTGCATCGCCCAACGCGAGCGACGCTTCGGCTAATTCAACTAGTTCAGCGGACAACTCACCTTGTTCAAAGAATCCATCTACTGGCATGAGACATGTGCTTTGCTAACCCAAGAAATCTTTAAAAGCGCTCGGCAACTCGGTCAAGGTGTTGGACGGTGCCGAATCAGCGGGAGCATCAAGTCCGGCTTCAATAGCAGCACGTTTAGCCGGATTGCCTGACTTCTTGGCACCCTTGCCGGGCTTGGATTTCTTGGAAGAACCAGGTTTCGGCATGCCTGGCATCGGAGGCATTCCGGGCATTCCGCCACCCTTCGCCATCTGACGCATCATCTTTTGGGCTTGAGTGAATCGATCTACAAGTCCATTCACGTCACTGACTTGAGTGCCAGAGCCTCGGGCAATGCGCGCACGGCGAGAGCCATTGAGAATCTTCGGATCATCACGTTCGCTTGGGGTCATCGACGAGATGATTGCAGAGACCCGATCAATCTCGCGCTCATCAATGTTTTCAATCTGCTTCTTCATGTCGCCCATGCCAGGCAACATGCCGAGCATCTTGGACATCGAACCCATTTTTCGCAACTGGTTCATCTGAGCTAGGAAGTCCGTCAGTGTGAAATCTTCGCCATCGCTGACTTTCTTTGCGAGGCGTTCAGTTTCATCCTTGCCAAAAGTTTTTTCCGCTTGCTCGATGAGCGTGAGGACATCACCCATATCCAGAATGCGCGAAGCCATTCGATCTGGGTGGAAAATTTCAAAGTCAGTCAGCTTCTCACCAGTGGAGGCAAACATGATTGGTCGCTGAGTGACTGTCGCTACCGAAAGCGCCGCGCCACCACGTGCGTCACCATCAAGCTTGGTCAATACAACAGCGTCAATGCCGATTTCATCAGCGAAGGTCTGTGCGGTGTTGACTGCATCTTGACCTGTCATTGCGTCGATGACAAGCAAAGTTTCATCTGGCTGGGCGATATCTCGAACCTGACGCAACTGCTTCATCAAGTCGGCGTCAATTGCCAGACGGCCCGCTGTGTCGATGATGACAATGTCGTGCATTTTGTCAGTGGCAAACTTCATTGCCTCTTGCGTGACTTGCACTGGATCGCCGACACCGTTACCAGGCTGGGGCGCAAAGACTGGCGTCGATGCTTGTTGGCCAACAACTTTGAGTTGGTCAACCGCATTAGGTCGCTGAAGGTCGGCAGCAACCAGAATCGGCTGATGGCCCTGCGAACGCAAATGGAGAGCGAGCTTGCCGGCCAGAGTGGTCTTACCAGCACCTTGAAGACCTGCGAGCAAAATGACGGTTGGTGGTTTCTTCGCTAGGCGAATTCTGCGAGTTTGCCCACCCAGAATGGTGACGAGTTCTTCGTTCACAATCTTGACAATTTGTTGCGCTGGATTCAGCGCAGCAGAAACTTCAGCGCCTAGCGCCCGTTCTTTAACCCGAGCACAAAATGCACGAACAACAGGGAGTGCGACGTCGGCATCAAGTAGCGCAATACGTATCTCGCGGACGGTGTCATCAATGTCCGTTTCAGTGAGACGACCTTTACCACGCAGCTGTTTGAAGGTTGCGGATAGGCGATCTGACAAGGATGCGAACATGACGGCAAGTCTACCTTTGGGCAGTCGAGGGATTCATCACGCTACGCGATGACTCGAGCTACCTTAAGTATCAACAGCCCCTAAGCCAGGCTCTCCAAGATGGCATCCTGCACGAGTTGAGCTCGTTCCTGGTCAAGGTGGACCTGTTCACCGTCGACATTGTCCACGACATAGAAGGCGTCGACGATTTCTGAACCTAGTGTGGCAACTCGAGCAGCAATAATGTCAGCACCAGTTTTGGAGATGGCATGCGTGACGATATGCAAAAGTCCTGGCATGTCATGAGCACGCAACTCAATCACAGTTGCCCGAGCTGAAGCATCGACAATCACGCTGACGAGTGGCTCTGGGGCCGTGAAGTCCTTAGGCATTGATTCGCGGTAGCGGCGATCAAGGCGCGCAGTGACATCGAGTTCGCCAGACAGCGCTCGCTCAATGTCGGCCTTAAGTTGTTCCGCGCTCGGCATGTCACCAAACTTGGATGTCACTCCCCATTCACTGACCGCGCGCTTACCAATGGTCTGCGTTGTGGCTGTTCGCACATCGAGCCGATTCACGGCAAGCACTCCGGCTGTCAATGACAAAAGTCCGACGCTGTCTGGCGCCGCAACGGTGACCATTGGCAGGGTGGAGTTCACATCAACAATGACTTGAACGCCTTGACCTTCAGCCAAGGCTTGTTGCTGGGCACTGAGCTCCGGTGGTGCTGGTGTGGCTTGACCGCTGATAGCGGCATGGACTCGTTTCACTAGGTCCGAGATGAGCGCAAATCGCCATTCCGAACTCACAGCAGGACCAGTTGCGCGAGCATCACTTTCACTGAGCGCATGCAGAATTTCAAGCATCTCGTGCGTCTGCACAAGGTCGACGACATGCTCAATGGTCGCTGGATCATCTAAGTCGCGTCGAGTAGCAGTTTCAGGCAGTAACAGATGGTGAAGAACCACCTGCGCAAGGACTTCTACGTCGGCCTGATCGAAACCCATTCTTGGCGCTAGATCGCGCACCAAACGCTCACCAACTTCAGAGTGATCTCCTTCGTGACCTTTACCGATGTCATGGAACAGCGGCCCCACGAGAAGCAGGTCTGGCCGAGAAACGCGGCGCGTCATGGTGGATGCATTCACCGCTGTTTCAACCAAGTGACGGTCCACCGTAAATGTATGAATGGGATTGTGCTGCGGCGCCGAACGAACCACTGCCCATTCGGGAATCATTCGCGTAATCAAGTCTCGCTGGTCGAGTGACTCCCAGACCGGAATTGCTAAGCGCCCGGCACCGATTAGAGACACCAGAGCTTCTCGAGCGGCACGAGGCCACGGCGTTGGAAGCGGCGGGCATTCTTGGGCTAAACGATCGACCGTCTCTGGGCTAAGCCGCACGCCACTCTGCGCTGCTGCAGCGGCTGCACGCAAGATAAGAACTGGATCACCGGCAGGATTTGCAGTCTCTGCCAGGACAGCCTCTCCGTCGTGAAGTACGACGCCCTCAGCGATAGGGGTTGCATCATTGTTTGTAGAAAGAATCGTTCGACGAGACCAGCGAGCCCGCGGAATTTGAGCGGCCTGGCGTTTCATGCGATGCCACGTCAGATCAGACACATAGCTGATCGTTCTTCCAGCAGCGCACACCTCGCGCAAAAGTGCATCACTCGATTCCACGCCGAGCAGCGCCGCGACGGCTGGCTGTTCTTGCAACATGAGCCGGTCATTAGCACGCCCGGTAACTCGGTGTAACGCATCACGGACATCAAGTAGTAGCTGATTGGCATATGTAACAGCCTCAAGATCAACGTGAGTAAGGTTCGACATGGCCACGCCGCGCAACACTGACAAGTCGCGAAGGCCACCGTATGATTCCTTCAAATCTGGCTCAAGCATGTGAGCGAGTTCACCATAGCGCTCCATGCGTTCTCGCACCTGAACGTGCAATTCCATGAGGCGCTTCGCACCCAAAGCTTGCCAGTCCGCAAGCACAGACTCCATGAACTTTTGGCGAGCAACATCAGAGCCGTAGACGGTACGAGAATCCATCATGCCTAGTACAACTTTGAGATCAGCAGCGGCCATACGACGCGCTTCAGCAACTGTCCGCACCGAGTGATCGAGGCGAAGGCCAGCATCCCAAATCGGGTACCACAAGGCGTTGGCAACTTCCAACACTTTCTCGGGGTTAGCATTTCCATCAACAATGAGCATGATGTCGAGGTCGCTTCCGGGCGCGAGTTCGCGCCGACCATAACCACCGAGAGCAATGACGGCTCCACCCACCGCTTCAACATCTGCTGCCAGCGCGAGTTCGCAAATCCACTCGTCAGTCAGTTCGGCTAATGCCAACCGCTGTTCGGTTGAAGGAACGTTATCTTGCGCAATGAGATCTGCGCGCTTTGCCACAAAATCACTCATGGATAATCTGTCCTGCCTCATAAAACATGTGGCACCCGAGAATGTGTCCCGGGTGCCACATGCATAACGTTAGATAGCTTCTGAACCCTTTTCACCCGTGCGAACACGTGTAACAGAATCCACTGGTACTACCCAGACCTTGCCGTCACCAATGCGACCGGTATTGGCGGCCGTGACAACAGTCTCAACGACTGAATCAGCATCAGCATCTTCTACCAGCACTTCAATACGTACTTTAGGTACGAGATCCACTGTGTATTCAGCTCCGCGGTACACCTCTGTGTGACCACGCTGACGACCGTAGCCTGATGCTTCAGACACTGTCATGCCGTGGACGCCACGAGCTTCAAGTGCCGCTTTGACGTCCTCCAACTTGAATGGCTTCACAATTGCTGTGATGAGTTTCATAGTTATGCCCCTTCTGTGGCACGTGCACTGGATAGAACGGCACCGAGACCGCCGCCGCCACGATTGTCGAATTCGTACGCAGTTTCTGCATGCTCGGTCAAGTCGATACCTTCAATTTCAGCATCACGATCGATGCGGAATCCGATGGTCTTCTCCAAGATGAAACCTAGAACCAGCGTGATGATGAATGAGTAAGCCAAAACAATGCCGACGCCCTTAGCCTGGATGAGTAGCAGGTGAGTGCCTCCGCCATAGAACAGTCCGGGACTTCCCATGGTGAACGCCGAGCCGTCGCTGGCCATTGAGGTCATCGCTTGACCAAAGAAGCCGATGGACAAGCAGCCGAGGATGCCGCCCACCAAGTGAACACCGACAACGTCGAGACTGTCATCGAAACCGAAGCGGTACTTCAGACCGACAGCCATTGCGCAGACTGCACCAGCAAGAAGGCCGATCACTACTGCCGCCCAAGGAGCGACGAAAGCACAGGCCGGAGTGATAGCGACAAGTCCTGCAACCGCACCAGATGCTCCACCGAGGCTCGTGGCATGACCGTCGCGGATCTTCTCCACGATGAGCCAACCAATCACTGCCCCAGCAGTGGCGACCTGAGTGTTCATAAACGCAAGACCTGCCAGACCATTAGCACCTAGTGCAGAGCCAGCATTGAAGCCGAACCAACCGAACCAGAGAAGACCAGCACCGATGAGTACTAGCGGAATGTTGTGAGGACGCATTGGGTCCTTGCGCCACCCGACGCGCTTACCCAGAACAATCGCGAGGGCGAGGCCAGCAGCACCGGCATTGATATGCACTGCGGTTCCGCCAGCGAAGTCTTCAACTCCCATACCTGCGAGCCATCCTGTGCCGATGATTGAGCCATCCTTGAGCTTGGTACCAAAATCAAAGACCCAGTGAGCCACTGGGAAGTACACAACGGTCACCCAGATCGTCACGAAGATCGCCCAAGTGCTGAACTTTGTGCGGTCTGCAATTGAGCCGCTGATCAAAGCCGGCGTGATGACGGCAAACATAAGTTGGAATGCGGCAAAGACAATCAGCGGAATTCCATACGCTCCACCATTATTGACAAGCGAGTTCAGTCCACTGCTGAGGCCGGACAAGGAGAACACGCCGTACCACTTGCTAGTACTGGTGTCACTACCAAAAGCCAAACTGTAGCCATAGATGACCCAAAGGATGCTGACAATTCCGATGGTGACGAAAGACATCATCATCATGTTCAGGGTGCTCTTAGCGCGAGTCATGCCACCATAAAAGAACGCCAAACCTGGCGTCATCAACAGCACTAAAGCTGTTGCGGCGAGAACCCACGCGGTATCTCCTGTATTCATATCGATACTCCACTGTTCAGTCGGCATCTACATCTACGAGGATCCACATGCCGAATGTCGGTTACGACTGGTCGACGTCCTTGTCGATGTCTCAACTGTGGCGTGAAGATGTTGCACAAGGTTGCCGTGGATGTAACAACAGAGTGAACAAAGCCTCTGGTTTGTTACAGCAGCGTTGCGTAGGTGCTGTGCTAGCGACAAAAATGCGCAACCAACATGTGGCAGATGGCCGAAAGTTGAATGCGAGTTAAATCGCTTCGCTGCCTGTTTCTCCGGTACGCACTCGCGTGACAGATTCGACTGGGACAACCCAAACCTTGCCATCACCGATGCGGCCAGTGTGTGCTGTCTTTACAATCGCCTCGACGATTGCATCGGCGCGCTCATCATCAATGAGCACTTCAAGGCGAACCTTAGGAACAAGATCGACTGTGTATTCAGCACCGCGATACACCTCAGTATGACCACGTTGACGACCATAGCCTGATGCTTCTGAAACTGTTAGCCCATCAACGCCGATGGCATGAAGTGCATCCTTGATTTCCTCTAGTTTGAATGGCTTAACAATTGCTGTTACTAGTTTCATTCGTGCTCTCCTTCATTAGAGCGAGCTGCTGACAGCACAGCGCCTAAGCCAGCACCGCCAGAACCGCGATTATCAAATTCGTAGGCCGACTCAGCATGCTCCGTAAGGTCTACGCCTTCAATTTCTTCATCACGCGTGATGCGCATGCCGAGGGTCTTATCTAAGACCCAGCCGATTGCAAAGGTCACTGTGAAGGAATAAACAAGCACAGCTCCAACACCCGTCGCTTGTGCCTTGAGCAGTTCGAGGCCTCCACCATAGAAGAGGCCATTCTTGCCGCCAGGGTTAACAACACTCGCGCCAAGCAACCCGATCGCGAGCGTGCCGATGATGCCACCGATTCCATGAAGTCCGACCACGTCAAGACTGTCGTCATAACCAAAGCGATACTTCAAGCCGATTGCTGCAGCACACACAACGCCTGCAACGAGGCCGATCAGAGCTGCACCGAGTGGAGTGACGAACGCACACGCAGGCGTGATAGCCACTAGGCCAGCCACGGCACCAGATGCTGCGCCCAAACTTGTAGCTCGCCCATCCCGCACTCTTTCAGTCAGCAACCAGCCACACAGAGCGGTAGAACCTGCAATCTGCGTATTCATGAATGCCAAAGCAGCAAGATGATTAGCACCAAGAGCAGAACCTGCATTGAAGCCGAACCAGCCAAACCACAGTAGGCCAGCACCGATCAGCACAAGTGGAATATTGTGTGGGCGCATTGGGTCCTTGCGCCATCCAGCTCGCTTGCCTAAAACAAGAGCCATGGCCAGGCCGGAAATGCCTGAGTTAATTTCAACGACCGTTCCGCCAGCAAAATCCTGTAAGCCGCGAGCGGCCAGCCAGCCGGCGCCATGTCCCGAGGCATCGCCGAAATCAAAGGACCAGTGAGCCACTGGGAAGTACACGAGAGTCGCCCATAGCCCAGCGAAAATACACCATGCAGAGAACTTTGTACGGTCGGCAATCGCGCCACTGATCAGTGCGGTAGTGATGATGGCAAAAGTCAGTTGAAAAGCGGCAAAGGCAAGAACCGGAATGTTGGTTGGTGTGCTTCCATTGACGGCAACGCCTGAATCAGCTGCAGCACCGATGTCGGAAAGAGCGATTGGGCCGAGCCAGCGACCGCCATGGCCGAAGGAAGCCGAGTAGCCGTAAAGCACCCATAAGACAGTGACAATACCGATGGACACCATAGACATCATCATCATGTTGAGCGTGCTCTTCGCGCGAGTCATGCCGCCATAAAGAAAGGCCAATCCTGGTGTCATCAGCAGAACTAGCGCTGCTGACACAAGCACCCAAGCAGTATCGCCTGCGTTTATCACTGAAAATCTCCTTACTTCACAACTTTTAGACGAGCGGACTCAATTCAGACACCTTATTCAAAAATGGGTAAGAATTTGGAGAATTGACCTAATTGTCTGACCCTGTTCCTAAGGTAGTAGCGATACCAATTCACATCGAGGTTACTTATGACTGTTCAAGTGCCAACATCACACAATGCGCCAAAAGGCTCATGGCTCACCTACATCTTTAGGGATTCATCGCGAATCAAAGAGATTCAACGGACTCGGGCCGCGATGATGCAGAATCTGCAGCAGTATCAGGACGAGTACAAGTTGTTCTACTCACATCTAGAAGCGATTGGTCACCTTGCCGAGCGTGAAGATGCTGAAGTTCAACTCATTACCTTTAGTGGCTGTGACTTATATGAGCCGCAGAAAGGTAAGAGAGTCACTCAACGCGAGACACAAAGTGGAGGTCGCCCGTTTATTGGGACAAGAGTTGGACCCGTGTTTATCGGCGGGTCTGGGCGAAGCACGAGTCACTCAACGTCAACGACCGTCCAGATGCCAGACGAATTGGGACACGTAGACAGCGGAGCGCTCGTGGTATCCAGTCGCGCACTTTCATTTGTCGGTGAGATGCACACTCGAACGATAAAGTTCCTCAACATTGTGGCCTCCCCTGGCGAAGAGAAGCACATCACTATTGCGTCTTCCACGAGGCAAACTGTCTCGGTGGTCGACTTCCCGCATGCGGCTGACATGTGGATCACATGCCTTCTCATCGATACTGCAGAGCAATTTGCCGCAAGGCGGTTGGACACGTCAGGCAAAGTTACTGCAGAAGAATTAAACGCCGAATACATCCAACGAATGGAAGCTCAAGAAATGGAAATTGAGCGCGCTTTTGGTGTGGCCTATGGCGAATTGGAGACGGTCAACGGGCAACTGCGCGACTTTGCGGCAACCTACCCCACGAGAGTGACAAACCCTGGACCACCTGTGGTGTTTACCCCGCGCAAACGAATGGCTGACATATTCAGAGAACAAGAATTCGGCGAGCCCGAATCGACCGAGAAGGCCGCCTCTGATGGAGCCGATAGCACGAGTGAACCCATTACCGAAGTGGAGTCAGTTTCTGCTAGCGAAACAGATAGCTCAGAGTGATCTAGTCGAAAAGGCCATCAACGAAAAGGGCCGGTTCAAACGGAGCTAGGTCGTCGGGGCCTTCACCTAAACCAACAAGCTTGACCGGAACTCCGAGTTCGTTCTGGATTGCCAGGATGATGCCACCCTTGGCTGTGCCATCAAGTTTGGTGAGCACTACCCCACTCACTGGAACCACTTCGCTAAAAACCTTCGCCTGGAGCAAACCATTCTGACCAGTAGTTGCATCAATGACGAGCAATACCTCGTCGATGGCGCCAGCCTTACTGGCCACTCGATAGACCTTTCCGAGTTCGTCCATCAAACCTTGCTTGGTGTGCAAGCGGCCAGCAGTGTCAATGAGGACGACATCGGCCCCGGCCTCTACTCCCGCATTCACTGCGTCAAAAGCGACCGAAGCGGGGTCACTTCCTTCAGGGCCACGCACTACGGGAACACCAATGCGGTCACCCCAAGTGGTGAGTTGCTCAGCTGCCGCAGCGCGGAAAGTATCTGCGGCTCCGAGCACGACATCTTGGTCTTGAGACACAAGGAGTCGAGCTAGTTTGCCCGTTGTCGTGGTCTTACCTGTGCCGTTAACGCCGACCGTCAACACAATTGCTGGTCGATCATCATGCCGAGCAGTCTTCAGCGAGCGATTGAAACCGCCATCAATAATCTGGGTGAGTTCGCGGCGAACCAGTGCATTCAGTTGGCCACTGTCACTCGAACCAGATGAACGAATTGCCGACTTAAGTCGATCAATGACCAGACCAGATGCTGTGACACCCACGTCGGACATGATCAAGGTATCTTCCAGATCATCCCAAGTTTCTGCTGGGATGTCGCCGCCAGTAAACAACGCTCGAAGAGATTGCCCTAAGCCACCTTGCGACCGCGAGAATCGGGACCGTAAGCGACTTGTGCGCTGGTCTGCTGATTCTGGTGCCTGATCTTGCGACGCAGAGACCGGCTCGAGCAGTGCCACCTGATCATCGGCTGGTTCAGGCAGGGCTGAGGCCGGCAAGGATTGCTTGGTCGCAGAACCTGAAGCATCCTTGGCATCACCCAGAGACGGCGTTGCTGTCACACCTGCTTGAGATGGACCGCCTGCAACATTTGGCTTCTGCGGGGCTGCAGGTGCTTGTTCTGACCGACTCGACACTTGGCCACGTTTGCGCGCAAGCAAAGCGACGCCGAGCACAACGAGCGAAATTATAGCGAGCGCGACAATGGCGGTAGATGAAGAAACAGCAGCAATAAGCATGAGGCTAGCCTACGAGGCTTGAACTAGGACTGAGTAATGAGTTCAGCGTCAGCAGCCTGCTCAGGTGTCTGATGATCCTCGCGAGTGATGCGCTGACTGATCACCTGCGTCACACCATCGCCACGCATAGATACGCCATAGAGAGCATCGGCAATCTCCATCGTGCGCTTCTGGTGCGTAATGATGAGCAACTGTGAGTCCTTGCGAAGCTCGGCAAGGATGCCCAGCAGACGACCAAGGTTCACATCATCAAGCGCAGCCTCAACTTCATCGAGGATGTAGAACGGACTTGGACGCGCCTTGAAGAGAGCCACGAGGAAAGCAACGGCAGTCAGCGACTGCTCACCACCGGACAAGAGTGAAAGGCGCTTGTAAGTCTTTCCTGGTGGACGGGCTTCAATGTCGACACCCGAGTTCAACAAGTCACTCGGGTCGGTCAGAATCATGCGCGCTTCGCCATTAGGGAACAAACGAGCGAAGACCGACTGGAATTCTCGGGCAGTGTCTTCATAGGCCTGGCCGAAAACCTGCTGCACGCGTTCGTCAACATCCTTAATGACACTCAGCAAGTCGTTGCGGGACTTACGAAGATCCTCAAGTTGCTCACCAAGGAACTTGTGGCGTTCTTCAAGCGCTGAGTACTCTTCAAGCGCGAGTGGGTTGACCTTGCCAAGCAATGCAAGTGAACGCTCGGCTGCAGCAAGACGTGATTCTTGCTGCGTGCGCACAAATGCATACGGCTCTGGGTCTGGTTCGTTTGGATCGACTTCGTCACCGGGTGCACGCGGCGATGGAGGGACCAGCACGTCGGGACCATACTCTTCAACAAGATCGGAAGGCGCTACACCGTAGTCTTCCAAAGCCTTATTTTCGAGGGCTTCAATGCGCAGACGCTGTTCGGCGCGAGCAACTTCATCGCGATGCACAGTGTCAGTAAGTACTTCTAGATCGCCAGTCAGCTCGCGAATGCGTGAGCGAACATCCTTAACTTCGGTCTCTTGACTCTGGCGGTTCGCAATCGCTTGTTCCCGCTCGATCTTCGCTAGGCCGATCGATTGACCGAGGAGCTCAAGCGCCGTGTCGCATGCAACAACGACGGCACGAGCGGTCTGGGCTTCACGCTTACGACGTTCGCGCAGCTCGATAGCACGTGCACGAGCCGTGCGCTCAAGATTCGCTGAATGTTCCAACTGCTCCGCCTGGGTGGCCAGCGCACGAACGCGCTCTTCCCCGGTACGAACAGTCAGACGTGCATTCATCTCAGCATGACGCGCCGCACCAACGAACTCAGTCAGACGGTCACGCTCTTGTTCATCAACTTCAATGTCATTCGTTGACTCCGCTTGGGCAGATTGCAAACGTGCCTCAATCTCCGAGACACTCAACTCGTCATCTTCACGAGCCTTATTCGCAGCAGCAATGGCGGCAGCAAAACGCTCAGCTTCACCCGAAGCGCTGCGCATCACGGATTGCAAAGCCCCGAGCTGCTCGGCGAAAGCGGCCATGTTGGCATCGGACTCGTGTAGACGGTCCAAAATGTGATCGGCACGAGTTTGAACTTCCTCAAGCGCCTGCGTCCCGGCAATCACTGCAAACTTGGCACGATCTACTCGATGAGCTGCAGCCTCGAGGCGTTCGCGGGCTTCATCAACAGCAGCCTGAACTTCAACCAAACTCTGGGTGCCACGATTGCCGCCCTGAACAAATCCGCGGCCGACGACGTCTCCATCTCGAGTCACTGCACGGAGGTTCTGGTTATGTGCAACGAGCACGTTAGCGCTGTCAAGCGACTCCACCGCAACCACACGATCAAGAATGTCGGTTAGTGCTACGCGCAAGTCTTGGTCGCACTCAATGAGGTCGATGATGTAGCGCTGACCGTCAAGCGCCGGCCACTCATGACGAGTCTCTGAACCTTCGCCGACAACAACAAGGGCTGCTCGACCTGCATCTTCACGACGCAGCATCGAGACGGCGTTACTTGCAGCATCAGCATCCGTGACCGCGATTGCATCAGCAGCCGCACCGAGTGCAGCAGCAACTGCCGTTTCCCACCCGTGTTCAATCTGCATGAGCGCTGCTACTGAGCCCAGAATGCCTGACATTGAGTCACTTGCGGCAAGTACTGCAGCGCCACCATCTTTACGAGCCATGCCCGATTCAAGCGCCTCAAGACGAGCAGCACCAGCAATACGTTCGCGCTCGGCTTCCTGCTCTTCGGCGCGTGCTGCCTCTAGTTCGAGGCCGACTCGATTGAGTTCGTCAGAAACTTTGGTGTGTTCACTATCTAGGCCAAGTTCACCTTCATCAAGTCCAGCAACCTGACTCTCTAGAGCGGTGAACTCTGAGGCCGCAGCATCCGCACGACTCTGTGCTTCACTGAGTCGCTCTTCGAGGCGGGTGATTTCGGCACTGCGCGTGTCAAGACGTGACTTCGCCGCAGCAACCTGACCAGAAAGACGAGCCAGACCTTCTCGACGGTCAGCAATTGCGCGAGTGGCAGCCTGGAGGCGCGCCTCTTCAGCAGCCAATGCAACCTCTAGTGAGGTACGTTCGCTGATTGCGCCCTCAAGTTCTACGCGGTCTTGGTCAACCTGAGTTGCCAGATGCTGCTCTTGGTTGCGCAATTCATGAGCTTCACGATCAAGCTCTTCTGGATCACGACCGCGTTGAACTTCATCATCCTCGACGTCACCAAGACGCACGCGTTCTTTAGCGAGCGCAAGTGTCGACCGGAATCGCTCCTGCAGACCATCAAGTTGGTAGAACGTATTCTGTGCAAGATCAACTTCTGGTGAGGATGCAGCAATCTGTGCTTCTAGAACGGCCTCACGAGCTTTTGCTGCGATGAGAGCACTTTCAACCTCACTGCGACGCTCGCGCACCGCGGTCTCATCCGCAATCTCGGCTTCGAGTGCTGTGCGCATTGTGACGAGGTCATCGGCGAGGAGGCGAAGTCGGGCATCACGAACATCCGACTGAATGACATTTGCGCGTCGGGCAACATCAGCCTGACGACCAAGAGGCTTGAGCTGGCGACGAAGTTCGTTGGTGAGGTCCTCAAGTCGAGTGAGGTTGACTTCCATCGCTTCGAGTTTGCGAAGGGCCTTCTCTTTACGTTTGCGGTGCTTGAGTACGCCAGCCGCTTCTTCGATGTAGCCACGGCGTTGTTCTGGTGTTGCGAGCAACACTTCACGCAGCGAGTTCTGCCCCACGATGACGTGCATTTCTCGACCGATGCCTGAGTCACTCAAGAGTTCCTGAATATCGAGCAGTCGGCACGGTGTGCCATTGATGCCGTATTCGGAGCCGCCATTGCGGAACATGGTTCGGGAGATCGTGACTTCAGAATATTCGATGGGCAATGCGCCATCAGCGTTGTCGATTGTGAGTAGCACCTCAGCACGACCGAGAGGAGCACGACCGGTTGAACCTGAGAAGATGACGTCTTCCATCTTGCCGCCACGAAGACTCTTCGCGCCCTGCTCACCCATAACCCAAGCAATGGCATCTACGACGTTGGATTTTCCAGAGCCATTAGGGCCGACCACTGCAGTGATGCCGGATTCAAAATTTAGGGTCGTAGAAGACGCAAACGACTTAAAACCGCGAATTGTCAGGCTCTTGAGATACACGCGCGTCTTTCTGGTCAGGTCGTGCTAGCGGGGAGACCAGCAACTTGGCGGGAAGTCTGGTTCAGTTTACCTGTCTGGGTCGGGCAAATGAGCAATGGTTCCAAAGAAATGTTTGCCGTGGCTAGGCACTCTTGGGTGGCACCGGGCACTGGCGGCAGAAAATGTTTGGTTCTAGTTACCCGCTAACCGCGGCTGACAGGTCGGGCAGGAAAATGACGACCGATTCATGAAGCGCTCGCGCACAATCGGGGTGCCACAACGATGGCAAGGTTCCTTCTCACGTCCGTACGCGTTCAAATCGCGCGAGAAATACCCGCTTTCGCCGTTCACATTGACATACAGCGAATCAAACGACGTTCCACCTTGGTCAAGCGCTGCGGCCATGACCTGAGTCGCATTTCGAATGAGGGCCTGGATCTGCTCTGCAGTTAGTCGGCTAGCCGGAGTGCCGCCATGAATCTGCGTCAGCCATAAAGCTTCATCTGCATAAATGTTGCCGATTCCACTGAGCACATTTTGGTCGAGCAGAATTCGCTTGATTTCACCGTCCTTCGATGCAATGACCGCAGCTACCCCGTCGAGGTCAAACTGTTCATCTAGCGGATCCTGCGCGATGTGCGCAACACTTTCTGGAACCATGATGCCCAACGGATCTGGCACCAACTCGTCGATGCGCATTCCGCCAAAAGTGCGCTGGTCAACGAAATGCATTGCCCGGCCGCCGTCAGTAAAGGTCACGCGTATGCGCAGATGCTTTTCTGGCGAGGCATCAATGGGCTGAACCAAGACTTGCCCGCTCATGCCAAGGTGAATCACCACAGCAGAATCATCATCGAGTACTAACCACATGAACTTGCCTCGACGATTAACTGAAGCGATGGTTCGACCGTCGAGTCGATTGCAGAAATCACGCTCACCTAATACATGAGCCCGTGTTGCACGTGGGTGCAGGACCGAAACGTCCTCGATAGTTCGACCGACGATCCAGGTTGCGATACCTCGGCGAACTACTTCAACTTCAGGTAATTCAGGCATGACGACTATTCAGGTCGATGAAGTTCAATGAGTTCGGCGTAGGCACTAGCCGCAGCTTCTTGCTCGGCTTCCTTCTTGTTGCTACCCGTGCCGAAACCATAGTGCGCCTCACCAAGGACGACTCGAGCTTGGAATTCTTTAGCGTGATCAGGACCGTCTTCACTGATCGTGTATGAAGGAACACCAACGCCGAGTTCAGCAGTGAGTTCCTGTAGCGAGGTCTTCCAATCAAGGCCAGCGCCCAGAGTCGCTGACTCGGTGAGTAACTCATCAAACAGCCGCAAGACTAAATCGCGAGCTGCGTCAATGCCATGATCAAGATAGGCAGCGCCCAAGATGGCTTCAACAGTGTCAGCCAAAATTGAGGATTTATCGCGCCCGCCGGTGGCTTCTTCGCCTTTACCCAAGCGGATGTAGGAACCCAATGACAGTGTACGAGCAACGCCAGCAAGAGCGCGAGCATTGACGACTGCAGAACGCAACTTTGCTAATTGGCCCTCAGGCAAATCAGCATGGCGGTGATAAAGGGCATCAGTCACGATGATGCCAAGAACCGAATCTCCGAGGAACTCGAGGCGCTCGTTTGTAGGTATTCCGCCTGACTCGTAGGCGTATGACCTGTGGGTCAGCGCAAGTTCAAGTAACTGGGCGTCGATAACCAAGCCCAGTTGCTCAAACAACTCGTCGTACGAAGTGGACTCGGCCACAACAATTAGACGCTAAGAACCTGGCGCTTGTCGTATGTTCCACAAGTTGAGCAAGCAATGTGCTGCAACTTTGGTGCACGACAACGATCACACGTTGCCAAGTTAGCGGCAGTCGCCTTCCATGCGGAACGACGGTGACGGGTGTTGCTTCGGGAAGTCTTACGCTTTGGAACGGCCACGGTCTGCCATCCTTCTCTGTCTCAGGTCACATGCTGCGCATGTCACTAGTCTTCGTCGTCACTTTCCTTAGTGACCAGGTTTGCAAGTGCGGCCCACCGTTGGTCGACCTCATCATGCTGATGTTCTGGATCGTCATTTAAGTCCTGACCACAAAGGGTACAGAGCCCAAGACATTCCGGCTGGCACAGGGGCGATAGCGGTAAAGCTAAAACTACTGCGTCACGAAGCACCGGCTCGAGGTCGAGGTAATCTCCCTCAAGCGTTAGTGCATCTTCGTCCCGATCTGCTGAATCGATTTCTCGACCGCGCGAATCAGTTTCTGGATATTCGAACATCTCTTGCAAATCAACTTCCATATCGAAAGCTAACGGCTCAAGACACCTCGAACATTCACCCTTCACTGCTACCAGTGCCGAGCCAGAGACGAGGACTCCATCAATGACTGATTCGAGTCGAATATCGAAATCGATTTCAGATCCTTGTGGAACCGCGATCATTGCGACGCCGAACTCAGCCGGTGCCTCCACCAAGAATTGCAACTTTTTCATCGCGCCAGCTCGACGCCCCAGCTCTCGAGTATCGAGAACGAGCGGCGAGCGTGGATCGAGGGTAGTCACAGTGTTCCTCGCTGGAAGTCAGGCTCAGTTGGCCTCGCAAAAGACCAAACGCTAGGTTAGCGTAGTTTTCGGGCGCTCCCAAATCGTCCAAAAGCGACAATTGTGGGATTTCTTTAGGATTGCGGGCTTAATCGGGCTTTGAGAGCCGCATTTACATGGTCCGGCACCAACCCAGACACATCGCCACCGAACTTGGCGATCTCTTTGATGATGCTTGATGACAAGAAGCTGAACTCCGGATTTGTGGCCACAAAGAGTGTGTCGACACCGAGGCGGGAGTTCATCTGAGCCATCTGAAGTTCGTAGTCGAAATCTGAAACGGCACGCAGACCCTTCACGATCGCGCTAATCCCTTGGTTCAAGCAGTAGTCCGCAAGCAGACCATTAAAGGAATTGACCACAATGTTGGGGAATACCGAAACGCACTCTCGAATCATGTCCATGCGCTGCTCAACGGAGAACAGGCTTTCTTTGCTGCTGTTGACGAGCACTGCGACGGTCACCTCATCGAACTGGCTTGCGGCGCGTGCAAAAACATCGAGGTGGCCAAGGGTTACAGGATCAAATGAGCCTGGACAAACTGCTCTTCTCATGACTCACTCCCGTCTTCATGTGCGACAACGTCGCCCTCAAAACGCCCGTACCAAATTGAGGTGCCGCCGTAGATCCGTGGCTTGAACGCACGGAATCCAGCTGGCCATTCGACCTGACTTTTCGCTTCGCGCTCAACCACAACGAGTGCTTGATCTTTGAGCCATCCATGCGACTTGAGCACCTCTAAGTGACCTTCCACTACAGCGTCTACCACTGCATAAGGCGGATCAATAAACACGAGGTCAACTGGACGGACTTCTTCGGTTTGACCTAAGAATGTTGCGACGTTACTGCGCACAACAGATGTGTCTGCATGACCCAGACCACTCAAATTTGTGTGAATGATCTTGATCACGTGACGATCATTGTCGACAAAAGTGGCTCGAGTGGCTCCGCGAGAAATTGCTTCAATGCCGAGTGCTCCTGAGCCTGCGTACAAGTCGAGTAACTCAATGTCAGAAAAATTCTGGAGTTCATGCATCAAAGTTGAAAAGATAGCTTCACGCACCCGGCTGGCAGTTGGACGAGTCACTGACTGTGGCACTCGAAGAGTCAAGCTTTTCCACTTGCCGGAAATAATTCGCGTCATGACTTCTTAACAAACTCCGTACGGCTGTGATTGAACTGGGCATCAATGGCACTTCTCAGGGTTTGATGATGTTCAAGGCTTGGGTCACCCAAAACTATCAGATGGGCTACCTCATGCGCCAAAGCCAATATTTCTTCGTCGTCACGAATGGACACCAGCTTGAAACTTGAGCGCACGCCAGACTGCTCGCGACCGAGCACATCACCTTCATGTCTCTGTTCTAGGTCGAGCGCCGCTAACTCAAAACCGTCATTCGTTGATGCCACTGCCGCTAGGCGTTCGCGGGCACGACTGAATGGCGGTGCCTCGCTCACTAGAAGGCACAGACCCGGGGCGCTACCTCGGCCCACACGGCCACGCAGTTGATGGAGCTGGCTGATACCAAAACGTTCGGCATCCATAATGACCATCATGGTCGCGTTTGGGACATCGACACCGACTTCAATGACCGTCGTTGCAATCAGCACGTCGATGCCATCCGCGTCTTCTCGGGCCTGGGCAAAGCGCCGCATCACGTCTTCCTTATCGGCAGGTGACATTTGGCCGTGCAAAATGCCGACCCTCACCTGCGCGAGCGGGCCGTCAATGAGTTGCGGCGCAAGGTCCTCTAGGGCAATAGCGGGACGTGCTCCATTGACACTGGACTGATCCTCCTGACCAGCAATGCGTGGCACGACCACATACGCCTGATGCCCTGCCTGAACTTCCTCCACAATGCGCTGCCATGCACGCGCCAAATGAGAAGGCTGCTCTTTGGCCAGCACAACGTGAGTCGTGATTGGTGAACGGCCGTGCGGAAGTTCTGACAACGTAGAAATGTCCAGCGCCCCAAACGCAGTCATAGCGACTGTGCGGGGAATCGGAGTAGCAGTCATGACCAAGATGTGTGGTCGGCGATCTGAGCCTGCCTTGGCCACCAGAGTTGCGCGCTGCTCTACGCCAAAGCGATGCTGCTCATCGATAACGACTAGACCGAGGTCAAAGAAGTCAACGCGATCCTCGAGCAGTGCATGAGTGCCAATGACAATGCCGGCCTGACCCGTCGTGATGTCGAGCAGTGCTTGCCTGCGCGCAGCGGTCTTGAGCGAACCTGTCAGCAGTGTGACTCCGGTCCCCTCATCATGTGAGCCAAGTTGGCCGCGCGCTGCCAGTGGGCCGAGCAAGTTCGTGATGGCGCGATAGTGCTGAGCCGCCAGGACTTCGGTAGGTGCGAGCAGGACAGCCTGACCGCCCGAATCCACGACGTTCAACATGGCTCGAACGGCGAGAACCGTTTTACCGCTACCAACCTCACCTTGAAGCAGGCGATGCATGGGATGCCCCTCGGCCATCTCTTGTGCAACAAGGTCAGCAATTGCTCGCTGACCTTCAGTCAATGTGAAAGGCAGCTTGGCATCAAAGACTGCAAGTAGGCCATCAGGCTTTTCAACGCGCGGGATTGCTGGCCACTGCGACTCCTCATACTTTTGCTGAGCGAGCACGAGTTGGAGTGCCAATGCTTCATCCCACTTAAGTCGGAGCTTGGCTTGTTCGAGTTCCTCATTCGAGCTCGGTCGATGTATCCATCGCAGAGCGGTCGTGAGATCAATCAGGTCGTGTTGCTTCAACAGGTCCGGCGGCAATGGATCTTCAAGCGAATCCACTTCTTTCAAGGCAAGCTCGATGCAGCGCTCAATGGTCCATGTTTGAAGTGAACTTGTCGCGGGATAGACCGGAAGCATGGCTGCGGCAAAATCTTCGGCGTTAACTTCTTCGGTCTCATCGAGAATCTGATATTCGGGATGCGTCAATTGCCGCTTTGAATTGAATATAGAAACTTGACCGGAAAATAGTCCACGACTCCCTACAGCAAGTTCCTTTTCACGCCAATGTTGATTGAAGAACATCAAGGTCAGTTGCCCCGAACCATCACCAATCACAACTTCTTGGCGTGTTCCAGGTTTTGACTTGTTCTTCAAACTAGTGAACTTTTTGACTTGCGCTTGGACAGTGACGTGATCGCCAATCTGGAGACTACCTAGGTCGGTTAATGCGCCTCGTTGTTCGTAGCGACGGGGATAGTGACGCAATAATTCTGCAATCGTCGTGACATTTAGTTGCTTGTGCAGGAGCGCAGCCATTTTCTCGCCGACCACTTCGGTCAGACTCTTTTTCACTGCCGACATAGGTCGGTATCCCTACTCAACGTCACTATGCGACATCTCTATTCGACGCCAACAAGATAGGGCCACAACAGTTGACCGCCTTCAATCACTTCGAGTTCGCAGGTCGGATGCGCGGCACGTACGGACTCTTGATACGAACCAGTGACACCGAGACCTTCGACAACCGTGATGCGCTCAGTGGTCTCGGTAACCAGACTGTCGATGACACGCAGGAGCATTGATTCAGGACCTATGCCTGCCTCGACATGGGCAACTTGCGAGTCAATGAGTCCGAGCACATCACCTCGCACACACAAGCCGACTGGCGTCTGTGCATCTCGATCCGCCAAGGTCACAGAGCCGTGGCGAACCTGACTGACAACATCGCTCATCACTGCGACTGCTTCGTCTAACGATGCCTCAGATTGCAGGACCGAACAAGCGGCCAAAGACTGCACAACTGAGGTCGTCGGGACGACTTGGGCATCAATCCCCAACTCGAGAGCATCGCGCGCAGCTAGTTGTGCACTGCCGAAACAATTTGCATCACTAGGAAGCACTACAACTTGGGTTGCACCAGTTCGTAGAATCGCATCCCGAATCTGCCAGGTAGCAGGTTCACCGCGAGGCGGTGCTTCTACAGTCTGAGCACCGAGGTTGCGGAAGGTTTGTGAAAGACCCGCACCTTGGCACACGACAACAATCCCAACACTGGGCTGATGTTCGGGCAGCACAATCATCTTCCCGAGTCCCAAGTCAACTCTCTCTGATGACTCAGGCAACAATCGAGTCACAGTGATGCGATGCACTCGACCGAGCAACATGCCTGCATGCACAGCAGCATCCGTGTCATCGACATGAACGTGTACTAGGTAAGGCGCCTGCTGACCGGACACCGTGACTGAGTCGCCGATGCCAGTCAAGGCGATTCGCAGAGCCGCCAGTTGAGACGCAGCACCTTCGAATCGATACATCACTTCATAAGCCGGCCCCGCATACTCAATGCGATCAAGAGCGCAGGTCCGAACATCTAGTTCAATGGCCGGCATACCTTGACCTGTCACCTGCTCAACTACAGCATCGTGAAACAAGCTCAGTGCTAAGGCACCGGCATCGACCACTCCAGCAGCCTCAAGTTCAGGAAGTTGATGTGTGGTTGCTCGAACAGCGTCACGAGCAACGTGGGCGACTTGCGCGAAATACTCGTCGTCCCGCAGGCCTTCGAACTCCACTGCTGCAGCTTTATCAGCGACGGTCAAGATGGTGCCATGCCTCGGATTGGACACAGACTGTCTGGCCACTTCAGCGGCAGAAGTCAGTGCCTGACGCCAAGTGGCGGGGGTCACGTCGACCACGAGTGCTTGTGCGAGTCCACGCAGATACTCCGACAAAATCACGCCTGAGTTGCCCCGGGCCTGATTGCTTGCAACTTTTGCGACTTCGATGGCGACCTCAGGCAAGTCGTAGTCTTGCTCAACTGCCACCTCCGAGCACTTGGTCATCGTCAACAAGGAGTTCGTGCCGGTATCGCCATCTGGGACTGGAAACACGTTGAGGTCATTCAACAGGCTCTCATACGCATCCAAATGCAGCGCAAAGCGCCGAATCACCTGGAGGTACGTATGCGCATCAAATACCGCTTGAGATGTAGGCGGTAGTGGGCTTTGCACTCCCTTAGGTTACTCCCGCAGTGCCTGACAAAATGAGAGCACTGCCGAGATTTTTCAAGGGCATTCACCCCCGAATTGGAATTTCTCACGCAAGGCAGGTAGTCTGAGCAGGCAAACCTTGCGTTCAACCTATTTTTTCAAGGAGTCATCGTGGCTGCTGTATGTGATGTCTGTGGCAAAGGCCCAGGCTTTGGCCACTCTATTTCCCACTCGCACCGCCGTAACAAGCGTCGCTTCAACCCGAACATCCAGTCTGTTCGTGCAGTGGTGAAGAACACCCCCAAGCGTCTAAATGTATGCACGTCATGCATCAAGGCTGGCAAGGTTTCTAAGGTCTAGTTTTCATACTTTCAAGAAATCCCCTCACAGGTTTGTGGGGGGATTTTTTATGCACTGAAGTGACGCCAGCCTGCACGGTCGTACGGTTGCCCATCGACAGTCACAACAGGTTCACCTTGGGCAACCGTGCCAATCACGGTCCAGCCTGCGGGGACGTCGAGCGCATCGCTGAAGGTTGCGACGAAGGCGTGGTCTTCACCGCCAGTCAATATCCACTCCATCGCATCGCAGGTGAAGACACCCGCAGCGGTCGTCAGCACCTCGTCCACAACAAGAGCAGAAGAATCAAGGTTGATAGCAACGCCAGACGCTTTGGCGACATGACCGAGGTCAGCAACTAAACCATCGCTGACATCAATCATTGAGGTCGCTTTGTGACCGGCACGAGCAAGTTCATACGGCGGTGTTGGAACTCGATGCGCACCAACTAGAGCTCGGGGGGATCTAAAACCACGCGAGAGCATCAGGAGACCCGCGGCCGAGAAGCCAAGTTCTCCTGCGAGTGCAACGACATCGCCTGGCTTTGCACCTGAACGCAGAATCGGTTGCTGCGTGCCCAACTCACCAAGGGCTGTGACGCTGATTGTGATGGAGTCACCACGCACAACGTCGCCACCCACGACTTGCACACCGACCTTGGCTGCCTCATCCCGTAGACCTTCGGCTAGGTCAAGCACCCAAGCGACTTTCATGTCGGCCGGCAACGCCAAACCAACGAGTAACGCAGTGGGTGTCGCGCCCATGGCAAAGATGTCGGCCAAATTTGCCGCCGCAGCCTTATGGCCGATGTCATTTGCCGAGGACCAGTCAAGCCTGAAATGTACGCCTTGAGTTAAGACATCGAGGCACGCAACAACTTTGCTGCCTTGGGCCGAAACTACGGCTGAGTCGTCGCCGATCCCGACGGTGACACCTTCGTGCGGCTCATTTTGCAGGCGCTCAGCGATCGCATCAATAAGGGCGAACTCACCGAGTTCAGCAACGGTCTGCGCGAGGTTAGGCGCCACTAACGTAGGCCCGTTCCACGACGGAGCGCATCCTGAATCAAGGTGTCTACGAGCTCGGGATAGTCCACGCCCGAGTGCGACCACATGCGCGGGAACATTGAGACGGCAGTGAAGCCTGGCATTGTGTTGATCTCGTTAATCAGGATGTCATCCCCTGCCACAAACACGTCGACTCGGGAAAGTCCTTCACCATCAATGGCATCAAATGCTTGAATGGCCAGCTTGCGCACGCGGTCGCTCACCTCGTCGGAAAGGTCGGCAGGCACTACAAGGTCGACGGAGCTATCGACATACTTCGCCTCAAAGTCATAGAACTCGTGGCCTTCGCGAACGATGATTTCAGCACACACACTTGCTCGA
>Ga0114964_10000467_pt1 | contig 31306 bp, 25 predicted proteins | sample C_131016_MF_Meta_FD_92638 | JGI IMG/M metagenome (GOLD analysis project Ga0114964, IMG submission 92638) | Freshwater microbial communities from Lake Croche, Canada to study carbon cycling - C_131016_MF_MetaG | ecosystem: Environmental > Aquatic > Freshwater > Lake | place: Lake Croche, Canada...
CCGTGCCATGAAAAAAACTCACCTTGTTCTTTTTAAACAAGTACAAAATGCCTTGGTCATTTTGCGCGACCACTTGATTTTTGCGAGAAAGCATGGCGGGCAAATTCAGCCCCACGCCTTTGACCTCCACACCGTGATCCCCCAAGTGATGGGTGGCATGCTCGTAGTGCTCGGACGACTGCAAAAGGGCTTTGGATGGAATGCATCCCACATTGGTGCAGGTGCCCCCAGGTGCGGGTGCACCTTCTTGGTTGCTCCACGCATCGATGCAAGCCACCTTCAAGCCCAATTGTGCGCAGCGGATGGCGGCAATGTAGCCCCCAGGGCCGGCACCGATGACGATCACATCAAATGATTGACTCATGGTTGAATGATCCTTAAATATCGAACAGCAAGCGCGCTGGATCTTCCAGTGCATCCTTCATCGCCACCAAGCCCAAGACGGCCTCGCGACCATCGATGATTCGGTGGTCATAACTCATGGCAAAGTAGTTCATGGGTCGCACCACGATTTGACCGTTTTCCACGACCGCGCGGTCTTTGGTGGCGTGAACCCCCAAAATGGCCGATTGGGGTGGGTTGATGATGGGCGTCGAGAGCATGGAGCCAAACACGCCGCCATTGGAGATGGAAAAAGTGCCCCCAGTCATCTCTTCAATACCGAGTTTGCCGTCGCGTGCCTTGACACCGTATTCTGCAATCTTCTTCTCCACCTCGGCAAAGCTCATCTGATCGGCATTGCGCAAAATGGGCACCACCAATCCTCGCGGAGAACCCACGGCAATGCCAATGTCAAAATAGCCGTGGTAGACCACATCGGTGCCGTCCACGGAGGCGTTCAAAACGGGGTATTTCTTGAGTGCATGCACCGCGGCCTTGACGAAAAAACTCATGAAACCAAGTTTGACACCGTGCTCTTTTTCAAACTTGTCTTGAAAGCGCTTTCTCATCTCCATGACCGGCGCCATGTTCACTTCGTTGAAGGTCGTCAAAATCGCATTGGTCGATTGGGACTGGAGCAGTCGCTCGGCCACCCGAGCTCGCAAGCGGCTCATGGGAACACGCTGTTCAGGTCGCTCGCCCGGCTCCAGGCCTGGCATGTTCACTTGCGGCAGCAGGCTCGCAGTCGCGGGCGCGGCCTGCCTCACTTTGGACTGCGCCACCGCTTGCAACGCATCGGCCTTGGTCACCCGTGCGTCCTTGCCCGAGCCGACCATCCCTGCTGGCGAGAGGGCTGCTTCAGACAGTATTTTTTGAGCAGCGGGCATGGCCACGCCAGCCATGGACTGCTGGGAGGCGGCAGGCGCGACAGCATTGGAGGCTGGCGCAGTGGGAGCCAAAGCCGGCGACGCCACCGCGGAGCTCGCCGCCGCCACCGCTTGGGTGTCAATGCGCGCGATCAGTTGCTCCGCCATCACTGTGGCACCGTCCGCCACCAAGAGTTCGGTGAGCACACCCGCCGATGGGGCAGGCACTTCCAAGACCACTTTATCGGTTTCGACCTCCACCAAGATTTCATCCACCGCGACCGCTTGGCCCACAGATTTTTTCCAGGTGAGGAGTGTGGCCTCGGCCACGGATTCGGACAATTGCGGGACTTTGACTTCAACAATAGACATGATGGACCTTCGAATCATTAAGTGGGGGGGACTATCAACAAGTCACCCCAGGGTTTATTTGGTGAGCACAAAGCCCTTGAGTTTTCCAAAAGCACCTTCAACCAAGGCCTTTTGTTGCTCTTGATGCAAATGCGAATAACCCGCTGCGGGAGAGGCCGAGGCCGTGCGACCGGAGTAACCCAATTTCTGGCCCTCGATCATGTTTTCATGGATGTAGTGCTGCAAAAAGAACCATGGGCCCTGGTTTTGTGGCTCGTCTTGGGTCCAGACGATTTCACTCAAGTTGGGATACTTCTTAAGCTCATTGGCAAAGGCTTTGTGGGGGAAGGGATAGAGTTGCTCAACTCGCACAATGGCCACATCGTCAAGCCCCTTTTCTTCGCGTTTTTTCATCAAGTCATAGTAGACCTTGCCCGAGCACACCACCAAGCGTTTGACACGATCGGCTTTGAGCTCATGGCTCTCAGGGATCACCGTCTGGAAGCTGCCCTTGGTGAATTCCGACAAGGGAGAGGTGGCGTCCTTGTTTCTGAGCAAAGACTTGGGGGTGAAGATGATGAGGGGTTTGCGAAGGTTTCTCACCATTTGGCGCCGCAGGACATGAAAGATTTGACTCGCCGTCGTGGGCTGGACAATTTGCATGTTCGTGTCGGCTGCGAGCTGCATGAAGCGCTCAATGCGGGCTGAGCTGTGCTCTGGCCCTTGGCCCTCGTAGCCGTGGGGCAGCATCAAGGTGATGCCGTTGACACGGCCCCACTTCACCTCACCGGACGCAATGAATTGGTCAATCACCACTTGCGCTCCATTGGCAAAGTCACCAAACTGTGCTTCCCAAATCACCAAGGTGCTGGGGTCATTGGAGGCGTAACCATACTCAAACCCGAGCACGGCCTCTTCTGACAAAATAGAATCGATCACAACAAAAGGAGCTTGGGAGTCGGAGACATTTTGCAGCGGCACGTAAATGCCCGTGTCCCACTTTTCACGGTTTTGATCATGGATCACCGCATGGCGATGGGTGAAGGTTCCGCGTCCGCAGTCTTCGCCGGAAAGCCTCACAGGAAAGCCCGCCGAGACCAAAGAGGCCAAGGCCATGTGCTCGCCCATTCCCCAATCCACCGGGGTGTCGCCACGCCCCATGGCGGCACGGTCATCGTAGACTTTTTTGACCAACTGGTGAGGGGTCACGCCAGAGGGAATGGTGGTGATTTTTTGGGCCAAGCGCTTCCATTCGCTCAAGGGAATGGAGGTGTCGCCTGCATCGGTCCACTTCTTGCCCAAATAAGGACTCCAGTCGACGGTGAACTGGCTTTTGAAATTGGTCACAATGGGGTCGACGGTGTGGACTCCAGCGTCCAGAGCGGCGCGGTAGGTCTTCACCATCTCATCGCCCAAGGTGTCTCCCAATCCTTGGGAGGCCAATCGATCGGCGTAGAGTTTGCGTGTTCCCGGATGGGCCGCAATTTTTTTGTACATCAATGGCTGCGTGAGGCTTGGGGTATCTTGTTCGTTGTGGCCCAGTTTGCGAAAGCAAATGATGTCCACCACCACATCTTTGGAGAAAGTCTGGCGAAATTCCAGGGCCAATTGGGTTGCCAACGCCACCGCCTCGGGGTCGTCGCCATTGACGTGCAGCACCGGGGACTCGATCATTTTCACCACATCGGTGCAATACAGCGTGGATCTCGAGTCGCGAGGATCGGAGGTGGTGAAACCGATTTGGTTATTGATGACGATGTGCAGCGTCCCGCCAGTGTAGTAGCCTCGGGTTTCGGCCAGTGCAAGTGTCTCCATCACGACACCTTGGCCAGCAAAGGCAGCATCACCATGCACCAAGACGGGCAAGACTTGTTGACCCTTGGGGTCGTTTCGTCGGTCCATGCGAGCCCGCACCGAGCCCTCCACCACGGGGTTCACGATCTCCAGGTGTGAAGGATTGAAGGCCAAGCTCAAATGGACGGTGCCTGCCGAGGTGCTCACATCAGAGCTGAAACCTTGGTGGTATTTCACATCTCCGCTGGGCAACTCTTCGGGTGCCGTGTGATCGAATTCAGCAAACAAGTCCGCGGGCAACTTGCCCATGGAGTTCACAATGACGTTCAAGCGTCCACGGTGGGCCATGCCAATCACCACCTCTTGCACGCCCATCACACCGGCTTGGTCGATGAGCTCGTCAATGCACACGATGAAACTCTCGCCACCCTCCAAGGAAAAACGCTTTTGCCCCACATACTTTGTGTGCAAAAACCTCTCCAAGCCTTCGGCCGCAGTGAGTTTTTCCAAAATGCGTTTCTTTTTGTCGGCATTGAAATTGGGCTTGGAGCGAATGCCCTCCAACTTTTGCTGCCACCACCGCTTGTGGTCTTGGTTGGACATGTAGTTGAACTCGGCACCAATGGAGCCGCAGTAGGTTTCTCTCAATGCGTTGAGCAGTTCTCTGAGCGGCATGCGGTCTCGACCAAAGAAGGTATTGCTCGTGTCAAACACCGCCTCTTGGTCTGCATCGCTGAAGCCATAAAACGCCGGGCTGAGCTCAGGAATTTCGCGCCGCTCAGCACGCTTGAGAGGATCCAAATCGGCCCAACCCACGCCCACGTTTCGGTAGGCCGAGATCAGTTGTTGAACAGCAGTGCGTTTGCGCCCCATTTGCTCATCGGCTGAGGCCATCACCACGCGGGTGCCGCCTTCTTTGGCACGCTGGGCAAAGGCGTTGATCACCGGCAGGTGCGCAACATCCTTGGACTGGGAGCCGTCAAGAGCGGGGACATGCTGCAACGCATCGAAGTACTCGCGCCAAGTCTCTGGCACGCTTCCCGGATTGCAGAGATAGTTTTCGTAAAGCTCTTCAACATACGGGGCATTGCCCCCGAAGAGATAGGTGTTGGCCGCATAGGCCTGATAGATAGGCGAAGAACCGCTCATGGACGCTGACCTCCGATTCCCTTGAGGAAACATTAGTTGGTTGTAGAAAAACCCTCTGCGACACGGCTGTACCGGTTAGCAGATGCGAGCAAACGCCTCGTTGGGCATTGTCGTGAGGTATTGTGCCATTAAAAACCAACATCATGCGTGTGTTCGCTGCCAAAGACCCCAAGAACCCATGCGCGGATGCACTTTTGTCTTGTTTCGCCACAAAAAATCACGGCAAGGGCGCTCGCCAACCCATGGGCCCACGCCCCAAGAACACGGGCAATCACACCACAGTTGTCCCCATAAAGCACTAAAGTCTGCCTAGCATTCGAGCAAGACTCGGATATGCACCAAAAATCGATGAAAATAGAGATCAATCTCTTCCATTACTCTTCTTCAATAGCGACATGAATGACACCCCCATGATTTGGCGACTTTTTCTCTGCGCGGCCCTGACTGCCTTGGCGGCACTGACCGCCTGCTCGAGCTTCAAATCCACCCCCCCAACGCCCCAGGCCGAGGCCGAGGGTGCCAAGAGCGCAGAGGTGCGAAGCATCCCGCCCAGAGCCAGCTTGGACTACATTGAGACCGAGCGCTTTGATCAGCACCTGAGTGCCGCCTTGGCCTCGGATTTGCCCAAAGTCCAAGTGCGGTTTGTCTACCCAGTCAAACCCGGCGATATGCCTGAGAAACTCCAGCACATCCTCACCAGCATCAAACGCACCGGTGGCGTGGTCGACATGGCGGTGCCCGCCACAGCCGAGCGTGCGAGCGCCCCATGGACTTCATGGAGTTTCAAGTCCACCATGGATCGCCTCTATGACAAGACAGAGCGTTTTTTCAATGGCGTGACCAGCACGACCACCGGCATGATTGAGCGCGCCTGGAAAAAACCCTTTGAATCCATTGAGACACGCAACGCCGAGGTTGAATTTGGATCCAACAAAAAGGGAGAAGTGATCATCACTGCCGTCAACTTCACCAAGCGAGTTGCCCCATAAGCCCGCGACAAGCTTGAACAGGTCTTTTCAAAAAAACCCAACTCTGGTTTCCAAGGATCCGCGTGAGTCCCCTGTCTTTGGAGCAGTTGGTGAGTGTGCAGATGCCGTATGGCAAGTACAAGGGTCGCTTGCTGTGTGACTTGCCCTCACACTATTTGAGTTGGTTCGCCCGCGAAGGTTTCCCCAAGAACTCCTTGGGCGAGTTGCTCAGACTCATGCACGAGATCGACCACAATGACTTGCGCGGCTTGCTCTCGCCCTTGCAACAACGCCGACCTTGATGCTTTGATCATGAGGGCCTTTGGCCTTGAGCCCCCCACTCGCTCAAAGCAAGTCCCACAAAGCCCATGTGCACACCAAACGCAACATCAAGGCAAATTCAACGCCTTGAGCCAATGCTCAATTTCTTCAAAACGTTCATGCTCTGCACTTTTGAGCCATTCATAGACCACCATCTCGGTGGTCACCAACTCTGCCCCTGCAGACGCTAGCCGATCGAGCGCCGCATCCTGATCGCTTTGACGCTTGGAGCGCGTGGCATCAACCACCACACACACATCGAACTCGTCATCAAGCAGATCAAGTGCCGTTTGCAGCACGCTCACATGCGCCTCAAGGCCCAAGAGCACGATTTGATTTTTTTCAGGAGCTGGCGACTCCTTTTTTTGCAAATGCTTGGGCAAGCTGCGCGCATTGCCCTGCACGGGAGCGCTTTTCACGGGCGGGCGCAAGATCTCAATCAAGCCCTCTTCACAGGCTGAGAACACCATTTTGGTGAGTGGTTTGGGGCACAGTGTTTGCAGCGCTTGGGGCATGTGCCCCAAGACCTGGGGATGCTGCTCAGTGCAGCTCAGTGGAACTCTCAAAACATCAGCAACACGGGCGAGCAACTGCGCGCGCGCCACGAGCGCCATCGCATGGGAGACCCCGGCGAGATGCCCGTCTTGCACGTCCAAAATAACCAGTTGAGATTCTTCGCTAGAAATCAGCATCATGACACCTTCACAACAACACGGCCTTTGATGTGGCCCAGCCTGAGCTCTTGCGCCACATCGATCACGTCTTCCATGGCAATGACACGGGTCATGCGCTCGAGTTTGGCCAGGTCCAAGTCCTTGGCCAAACGAGTCCACGCTTCGATTCTGAGTGGGAGCGGCGCCATGACCGAATCGATGCCCAGCAAACTCACCCCCCGCAAAATAAAAGGCATCACCGTGGAGGGCAAATCAAAACCCTGGGCCAAACCACACGCACTCACCACCCCGCCATAACGCGTTTGGGCCAACGCGTTGACCAAGGTGTGAGAGCCCACCGAATCCACGACCGCCGCCCAACGCTCTTTTTGCAAGGGTCGGGGGCTTTGAGCGCCCAACTCGGCGCGGTCGATCACCGACGACGCGCCCAGGGCTTTCAAGTAGTCGGTCTCGGTCAACTTGCCCGTGCTGGCCACCACTGTGTAGCCCAGACTGGACAACAAGGCCACGGCCACACTGCCCACCCCGCCACTCGCCCCCGTCACGAGCACCTCCCCTGCGCCCGGCTGCAGGCCGTGGCGCTCAAGCGCCATGACACTGAGCATGGCGGTGTAGCCGGCGGTGCCTATGGCCATGGCTTGTAGGGCAGTCAAACCAGGGGGCAAATGCACCAACCCCTTGGACTCCAGGCTTGCACGCTCACCCAATAGACCCCACCGTGTCTCCCCCCAGCCCCAACCATTGTGAACAAAGGCATCCCCCACTCGCCATTGTGGCGAGTCAGAGCGCAGCACCACGCCCGCCCCATCAATGCCAGCCACCATGGGCCATTGGCGCACCACCGGTGAGGTGTTGGTGATGGCCAAAGCATCCTTGTAGTTGAGTGTGGAGTAAAGCACTTGAGCCAACACATCCCCCGCTGGGAGCGTGTCCTCGCTCAAACTCTCGAGTTGGGCACGGAAGGACTCTTCTTTTCTGAGCACCAAGGCTTTGAACATGTCGCTTTGCTTTCTAAATACAGTGGATGACTTGCGGGCTGGACTTGTCCCAAGGGACACAGGAGAACAACCCTGCATTGACCTCAAGAACTGGATGAAAATTCAGCCCTGCTATGGACAACAACACCATTTCAGCCGAGTTTAGGTGATTTTTCGCGCCATGCCGGGGAGTTTGATGAAAACCCAAAAAGCACGCGCTCAAATACCCACGAAACCCTACTAAAATCAAGGCCATGCGCATTTGGCTCGTCTTCACTTTATTGCTTGCCTGCAGCTTCACGTGGGCTGCACCCAAGCGCCAACCAGCCCAGGACATTGAACAATTCCTGGTCGATGCGGGCGTGATCAATCAAATCGAGCAGTTGCGCCAAAACATGAGTGATACCGCCTCGGGTCTGGTGGTCAATGCCATGGGCTTGTTGGGCGTGCCTTACCGAGCCGGGGGCACGAGTGAGTCCACCGGTTTTGATTGCAGTGGCTTTGTGCGAACCATCTTTGAGCGCTCCATTGGTCTTGTCCTGCCGCGCCGGGCCAAAGACCAAGCCGAGGTCACGCAAAACGTGGATGTGAAAGATTTGAAACCTGGCGACTTGGTGTTTTATCACACCCTTCGACAAGCCTTCAGCCATGTGGGCATTTACATTGGAGACGGCAAGTTCATCCACTCACCGCGCCCGGGTCACCAAGTGCGCATCGAAGACATGAGAGATGCCTATTGGGCCAAACGGTTTGATGGAGCGAGACGGGTCAAGGAGTTGATCCCCAACGCGGTCACTGGTTTGAGCGAGTTGCCAAAGCGCTTGCCCAATTTACCGAGTTTCCCCAATTTGCCAAACAACGTTTTGAGCAACAGCTTGTCCTTTCCGAGCTTTGGATTGGGCAACGCCAACAGCAATGCAGCCACATTGCAATCTCAATCTCCATCACAACCATCCACGCTCGCACCCGTGCCCCAGCCCAACACGAGCTCCGGGGCGACTGAGCCGAACTGAAAAAGGCCTTATTTTTTCTTGACCGGGGGCAAATCCGTGCACGAGTCGTGTGCCACTTCAGCGGCCAAGCCGATGGTCTCGCCCAAAGTGGGATGGGGGTGAATGGTCTTGCCAATATCAACCGCATCGGCTCCCATCTCGATGGCCAAAGCCACCTCGCCAATCATGTCTCCCGCGTGGGTGCCCACCATGCCACCGCCCAAAATTTTGCCGTGGCCATGCGCACTGGGTGAGTCGTCAAAGAGCAATTTCGTAAAGCCTTCATCGCGGCCATTGGCAATGGCACGACCAGAGGCGGCCCAAGGAAAGAGGCCCTTTTTGACGGCAATGCCACTGGCCTTGGCTTGGTCTTCGGTGAGCCCCACCCAAGCCACCTCGGGATCCGTGTAGGCGACACTGGGAATGACGCGAGCATTGAACGCGCTTTGGGCCAAATTCGCGTCCCCCAAGAGGACACCCGCGGCGACTTCTGCAGCGACATGGCCCTCGTGCACCGCTTTGTGTGCCAGCATGGGCTGTCCCACCACATCGCCAATGGCAAAGATGTGGGGCACATTGGTTCGCATCTGAATATCAACAGCAATGAAGCCTCGATCTGTGACCGCAACACCAGCGGCCTCGGCTTTGATTTTCTTGCCGTTGGGGCTGCGACCCACCGCTTGAAGCACCAAGTCATAGGTTTGTGTGGTCTGCCCCTTGGCACTTTCAAAACTCACCTCGATGCCCTTGCTCGAAGCAACAGCACCCACGGTTTTGGTGCCCAGCATGATCTGATCAAAGCGCGGCGCATTCATTTTTTGCCAAACTTTGACCAAATCGCGGTCCGCGCCTTGCATGAGACCGTCCATCATCTCGACCACGTCCAAGCGCGCACCCAAGGTGCTGTAGACCGTGCCCATCTCGAGCCCAATGATGCCCCCGCCCAAGATGAGCATTTTCTTGGGAACTTGTTGAAGTTTCAACGCACCCGTGCTGTCCACAATCCGGGGGTCTTCTGGCATGAAAGGCAGTCGCACCGCCTGCGACCCCACCGCAATGATGGCACTCTTGAAAGTGAGCTGACGGGTTTGACCGGTTTTTTCTTGCGCACTGCCGTGGGTCTCCTCGACCCGCAGGGTATGGGGTCCTTCAAAAAATCCAAAACCTCTCACGACCTCGACTTTTCTCATTTTGGCCATGGCGCCCAAACCGCCCGTGAGTTTGGTGATCACTTTGTCCTTGTGCGCTCTCAATTGATCCAAGTTGATGCTCGGTGGTGCGAAACTCACACCCATGGCCGACAGATGCGAGACCTCGTCCATGACACTGGCCACATGCAACAAGGCTTTGGAAGGGATACACCCCACGTTCAAACACACACCCCCCAAAGCGCCATAGCGTTCGACCAACATCACCTTCAACCCCAAGTCGGCTGCTCTGAAAGCGGCCGAATAGCCACCAGGTCCACCGCCCAGCACCAACACATCGCAGTCGGTTTGACTGGGCGCTGTCGATGAGGACTGGAGGGCAGCGCTTGCTGGCAAGACCCCTGGGGGGGGCACTGCAGAAGAAGCTTGGGCTGGCGGTGCTGCCACGGGGTCGAGCTTGGCGGGTGTGGGCACGGGTGCAACGGTTGCAACGGATGCACTATCAGTAGTCTCCAAAGTCAAAAGCACGCTGCCCTCTTTGACCTTGTCTGAGAGCTTGACCTTGAGCTCTTTGATCACCCCAGCATGGGAGCAAGGAATTTCCATCGAGGCTTTGTCAGACTCGACGGTGATCAAGCTTTGCTCGACCTGGACGTGGTCGCCCACCTTCACCAAGATTTCAATCACCGCCACTTCACTGAAGTCACCAATATCAGGGACCTTGATGTCTAGGGTTGCCATGGATGGACTTTCTTAAAGTAAAACGCGACGGAAATCGGCCAAAATTTGTGCCAAATGGGCATTGAAACGCGCGGCTTGCGCGCCATCGATCACGCGGTGATCCCAGCTCAAGGAGAGCGGCAGCATCAAACGAGGCTCAAACGCTTGGCCGCTCCAAACGGGCTGAATGGCGCTTTTGCAAACGCCCAAAATCGCCACTTCCGGGGCGTTGATGATGGGCGTGAAATACCGCCCACCAATGCCACCCAGGGAGGAGATAGTGAAACACGCACCCGTCATTTGCGCAGGACCGAGCTTGCCGTCGCGGGCTTTCATGGCCAGATCCGACATTTCTGCAGAAATCTCCAAAATGCCCTTTTTATCGGCATCCTTGATCACGGGCACCATCAAGCCATTGGGTGTGTCGGCGGCAAAACCAATGTGGTAATACTGTTTGTAGACCAACTCATCGCCATCCAGGGACGCATTGAAGTCGGGGAATTTCTTGAGTGCGCTCACACAAGCCTTGATCAAAAAGGCGAGCATGGTGATCTTGATCCCGCTTTTCTCATGCTCTTTGTTGGAGAGCACGCGAAACGCCTCCAAGTCGGTGATGTCCGCATCGTCGTGATTGGTCACGTGTGGAATCATCACCCAATTGCGATGCAAATTGGCGCCTGAAATCTTTTTGATGCGACCCAATTCTTTGCGCTCAATGGGACCGAATTTCGCAAAATCCACCTTTGGCCAAGGCAAGAGCCCCAAGGCCTCGCCTGAACCTGACGCCGCATGGGGTCGGGTCGAGGAAGACGCTGCTTGGGCGGCAGTTTGAGTCTCACCACTCATGACGCTTCGAGAGAAGGCCTGGATGTCTTCGACGGCAATGCGACCTTTGGGTCCCGAGCCTTTGACCTCGTTCAACGGCACACCCAACTCACGTGCGAGTTTGCGAATGGAGGGTGAGGCATGGGGCACGTGTGTCAGGAGCGACGGCGTTTGCATGGGCTCATGGACTGGGGAGATGGCTGACAAGAGGGGAGGGGCCACAGGAGCCACGACAGCGCTGAGCGCTGGCGCGGGTTGCGCCGACACCGCTTGGTGCGCCGGGGTTGGTGCTGGAGCGCTGGCGGGTGCATCCGTCGCCGCCACACTCACCAAGGCGAGCACGCTGCCCTCCTTGACATGGTCACCGAGCTTGACTTTGAGCTCTGTGATCACCCCCTTCAAGGCGGAGGGAATCTCCATGGAGGCCTTGTCCGACTCCACCGTGATCAACGACTGTTCGAGTTCAATGGCGTCTCCCACGTTGACCATGATCTCAATGACTGACACGGAATCGAAATCCCCAATATCAGGCACTTTTAATTCGACTGTACTCATGCAGTGTCTCCTGAAATTAGGCGTTCAATGGATTGATTTTTTCGGTGTTGATCTGATACTTTTGAATGGCTTCCAAGACCTTGGAGCTTGGCACCGTGCCGTCTTCGCTGAGTGCTTTCAAGGCCGCCACAACGATGTAGTGGCGATTGATCTCAAAGTGCTCACGCAGCCTGGAGCGGAAATCGCTGCGACCAAAGCCGTCGGTCCCCAACACCTTGTAGCTGCGACCCTTGGGGATGAAAGCTCGGATTTGTTCTGCATATGACTTCATGTAGTCGGTCGAGGCCACCACGGCGCCTTCATGCGCGCCCAGTTGCGAGGCCACAAAGGAGATTCGGGGTGCTTGCTCGGGGTGCAGCAAATTCCAACGCTCCACCTCTTGGCCTTCACGCGCGAGTTGGTTAAAGCTTGGGCAGCTCCAGACATTGGCCACCACACCGAAGTCCTTTTTCAAGAGCGCTTGGGCGGCGATGGATTCACGAAGAATGGTGCCTGAACCGAGCAAGTTCACCCGCGGCGCCTTTTTGGCGCCCTCCCCTGCGCTCAAGAGGTACATGCCCTTGATGATTTCTTCTTCTGTGCCCACTGTTAAACCAGGCATGGGGTAGTTTTCGTTGAGCAGCGTGATGTAGTAAAAGACGTTTTCTTGCTTCTCGACCATGCGCCTCAAGCCGTCTTGCATGATCACCGCCACCTCGTGTGCAAAGGTCGGGTCATAGCTCAAACAGTTGGGGATGGTCCCCGCCAAAATGTGACTGTGACCATCTTCGTGCTGCAAGCCTTCTCCATTCAGAGTCGTGCGTCCAGACGTCCCCCCGAGCAAAAAGCCGCGCGCTTGCATGTCGCCAGCCGCCCAGGCCAAGTCGCCAATGCGCTGGAAGCCAAACATGGAGTAATAGACATAAAACGGAATCATGATGCGGTTGTTCGTCGAGTATGACGTTGCCGCTGCAATCCAAGAGCTCATGCCCCCAGCTTCATTGATGCCTTCTTGCAAAATCTGACCGGCCTTGTCTTCTTTGTAGTACATGACCTGGTCTTTGTCGACTGGGGTGTACTGTTGACCGGCGGGGTTGTAGATCCCCACTTGTCTGAAGAGCCCCTCCATGCCAAAGGTTCTGGCCTCGTCCACCAAAATGGGGACCACCCTGGAGCCCAGCGCGGGGTCTCTCAAGAGTTGCGTTAAAAAGCGAACATACGCTTGGGTGGTGGAGATCTCTCGGCCCTCGACCGTGGGCTCCAAAATCGTCTTGAACGTCTCCAGTGGTGGGACCTGAAAGGTTTCTTCGCTTTTGACGCGACGAGCTGGCAAGTACCCCCCCAGAGCTTGGCGGCGCTGATGCAAGTACTGCATCTCTGGCGTGTCATCTGCCGGTTTGTAAAACGGCAACTTGGACAATTCGCTGTCGGGCACAGGGATATTGAATCGGTCGCGAAAGATCTTGATGTCTTCGTCGGTGAGTTTTTTGGTTTGGTGAACGGTATTTTTACCCTCGCCAATTTTGCCCATGCCAAAGCCTTTGACGGTCTTGATGAGCAGCACAGTGGGCTGGCCCTTGTGCTTGACTGCTTTGGCATAGGCGGCGTAGACTTTTTGAGGATCGTGTCCACCGCGGCGCAAATTCCAAATCTCATCGTCACTCATTTTCGCGACCATCTCCAAGGTCTTGGGGTCGCGACCGAAGAAATGCTGACGAACAAAGGCGCCGTCATTGGCCTTGAACGCTTGGTAGTCACCATCCAAGGTTTCCATCATGATGCGTCTCAAAGCGCCATCGTGGTCTTTGGCCAAGAGGCCATCCCAATTGCTGCCCCAGATGAGCTTGATCACATTCCAGCCCGATCCCCTGAACTCGCTCTCGAGCTCTTGAATGATTTTGCCGTTGCCGCGCACGGGGCCATCCAAACGCTGCAAATTGCAATTGATCACAAAAATCAAATTGTCAAGTTTTTCCCGCGCAGCCAGGCCAATGGCGCCCAAAGACTCGACCTCGTCCATCTCGCCATCGCCACAAAAAACCCAGATTTTTCGGTTTTCGGTGTTGGCAATGCCCCTGGCGTGCAGGTACTTTAAAAACCGCGCTTGGTAAATGGCCATCAAGGGGCCCAACCCCATCGAGACCGTGGGGAATTGCCAAAACTCGGGCATGAGCTTGGGGTGGGGGTAGCTTGACAACCCCTTGCCGTGAACTTCTTGCCTGAAATTGAGCAACTGCTCTTCGCTCAAGCGTCCTTCCAGGTAAGCTCTTGCGTAAACGCCTGGTGAGACGTGGCCCTGAATATAGAGCAAGTCACCACCGTGGTTCTCATTTTCGGCATGCCAAAAATGATTGAAGCCCGCGCCAAACAAATGGGCCAAAGAGGCAAAGGAGCCAATGTGACCGCCCAAATCGCCACCATCTTCGGGGTGATGGCGATTGGCTTTGACGACCATGGCCATGGCATTCCAGCGCATGTAAGCGCGCAGCCGCTCTTCGATTTCAATGTTGCCCGGGCAGACCTCTTCCTCTTCGGTGTCAATGGTGTTGACGTAGCCCGTGTTGGCAGAGAACGGCAAGTCAATGCGACTTTCTCTGGCGTGCTCGAGGAGTTGTTCAATCAAGAAATGAGCTCGCTCAGTGCCTTCGTTTTGAATGACTGCACTCAAGGCATCGAGCCACTCACGTGTTTCTTGGCTGTCGGTGTCGTTGAGCGCGAACGTGCGCAGTTCGTTGGGCAAAGCGGACATGGCTTGTCTCCTGTGGTCTTGAGGAAGGTCTATTTTTTCAGCATTATCACACGAAACGAGGTGATTTCAAATTATGCCAGTAGTTTTTATATTATGAAATTTTAAAGACAATTCAATCTCAACCGTTGCAATCCTGTGCGCTGAATTCAATATCCTGCAGCCCACTCAAGTGACACTAAAATGCCAAGATGCTCAGTCTCATGCACACGATCCGCTTACCCTTGAAAGTCATTTTGAAGACTTGGACCAAGTGGTGGCGCAGCCAAAGTCCGAGTCGCCAAGACCGGTTTGCCGTCATGGCGCCGTTGACAGCCGTCATCTTTTTCTTTGCCGCCATCGCCACGGCGTTTGGCTACTTGCGCTACGAGGAGATTTTGCGTGAAGAAGAAACCGTGCGCCGTGACATCGAATACGCCCAGCAACGACTGAGAATTCGACTCTTGGAGCGCCAAGAGCAGATGCTTCGCTTGTCTCGCGATATTGCCACTGGAGAGGTCGCCGACTTGGACTTTCTCAAACAAGCAAGCTCCATCGTCTCCCTCTACCCGGAAGTGTCGGCGGTGAGTTGGCTTGATGCCAAAATGCGCGTGAAATATTCCTATGCCGGCTCGGGTGTTCAAAACCCACAAATCCATCTTTTGGGCGATACGCTCAAAGCCCCGAGCTTGATCAGAACATTTGAGTGGGTCAAGCGCCGCCAGCAACTCGCTTATGCCCCCCCAAGCAGCAGCGACGCTTTGGGCAGCGATTCCCCAGAGCCTCAACTCCAACTCTTGGTGCCCTTTGTCGACAAGGGCAACTTCAATGGCGTGTTTTTAGTCGAATACAAAATCGACAGCCTCATGCGCTTTGTGATCCCACCCGAAGTCATCGACCGCGTCGCCATCTCGATTTGGGATGCCAATCAGCACTTGCTCAGTGGCCAAGTGATCAAGCCCAGCGTTCGCGCCGCCTATTTGGCGCCATGGATCAAACCCCCGTATCACTATGAGGTTCCGATCGTGCCTGTGGGCAACGGCTTGATTCTCAAAGCCCAGGCGTTTCGCACCTCTCAGGGGGTGATTGGCAATGGACTCTTTTGGATGATCACATTGCTCAGCTTGCTCACGGCTTGGATGCTCATTGGCACGTGGCGCCATACACGTCGACGCCTTCAAGCCCAGCAAGCCTTGGTGGCGGAGACCAATTTCAGAAGAGCCATGGAAAACTCGGTGCTCACGGGCATGCGAGCAATGGACATGAATGGCTGCATCACCTACGTGAATGCGGCCTTTTGTCAAATGACGGGCTGGGCCGAAGAGGACTTGGTCGGTCAATATCCGCCCTTTCCCTATTGGCCCGATGCAGACCGAGAAGTGTTGGCGGCCAAGTTGGCCGAAGAGCTCAGTGGCAACCACACCCAAACAGGCCTACAAGTGAGGGTCAAACGCCGCGACGGCACCCTCTTTGATGCGCGACTCTACGTCTCCCCATTGGTGGACGCCAAGGGCTCGCAATCGGGCTGGATGACGTCCATGACCGACATCACCGAGCCCAATCGCATTCGCCAACAGCTCTCGGCCTCTTATGAGCGCTTCACCACCGTCCTTGAAGCCTTGGATGCGTCGGTCTCGGTCACCCCCATTGGCTCGAGCGAGATGCTCTTTACCAACAAGTTGTATCGCCAGTGGTTTGGCGCCAAAAGCGAGGGCCATTTGCAAATGATCGATGAAGCCTTCGAGTCCATTCAGATGATGAACAATCTGGCCCAAGACGCTGACGATTTGGCTGGACTGCCTTCACAGAACTTGGAGCGCACTTTCTCGGAAAATGCCGAAATTTTCATTCCCAGCTTGGCCAAATGGCTGGAGGTGCGATCGCGTTATTTGAATTGGGTGGATGGGCGTTTGGCACAAATGATCATCGCCACTGACATCACCCCGCGTCGCCAAGCCGAGGAGCAACAAGCCCTTCAAACCGAACGCGCTCAGTCCTTGAGTCGCTTGGTGACCATGGGGGAGATGGCCTCCAGCGTGGCGCATGAGCTCAACCAACCCCTCACGGCCATCAGCAATTACTGCACCGGCATCGTCTCGCGCATCAAAAGCGGTCAATTGCGCGAGGAGGACCTTCTTTTGGCGCTGGAGAAAACCTCACACCAAGCCCAGCGCGCGGGCCAAATCATTCAGCGCATTCGAAGTTTTGTCAAACGAAGCGAGCCCAATCGCAGCCTAGCCAACATTGGCATGATCGTGATGGAAGCGGTCGAGCTCACTGAGATTGAATTCAAACGCCGCCAAGTCAAACTCACCCACTACATCTCAGCGAGCTTGCCGCCTGTCATGGTCGAGCCCATCTTGATTGAACAAGTGCTGGTCAATTTGCTTCGCAACTCGGCCGAGTCCATTGACAACGCCAAACGCGACAGCTCCCATCGCCATGTGGAGATGAAAGTCACCCCGCAAACGATCGACGCTCAACCAGTGATCGAATTCTCTGTGACCGACTCTGGCTTGGGACTGGCGCCAGAAGCGCTCGAGCGCCTCTTTGAGGCGTTCTTTTCCACCAAAACTGAAGGCATGGGCATTGGGCTTAATTTGTGCCGCAGCATTGTCGAATCCCACCAGGGTCGGATGCAAGCGCAAAACCTCTACAATGGAGAAGAGGTCATAGGGTGCTGTTTTTCCTTTTGGCTGCCTGCTCACGAAGAGTTGGTGGTCCATTAAGCGATACACTTAGAGGCCTTGAATTTCAACATTACTGGTGATTGGGGGACAGATGATGAGCTTGATTCCAAAAAAAGGCACGGTTTATGTGGTCGATGATGACGAGGCCGTGCGCGACTCGCTGCAGTGGCTCTTGGAGGGCAAGGATTACCGAGTTCGCTGCTTTGACTCTGCCGAGACCTTTCTCAATCGTTACGACCCCAGAGAAGTCGCGTGCTTGATTGTGGACATCCGCATGGGTGGCATGAGTGGCTTGGAGCTTCAAGAAAAACTCACCGAAAAAAATTCCCCCCTCCCCGTGGTTTTCATCACTGGGCATGGCGATGTGCCCATGGCCGTTGACACCATGAAAAAAGGCGCCATGGATTTCATCCAAAAGCCCTTCAAAGAAGAAGATCTTGTGCCCTTGGTGGAACAAATGCTTGAAAAAGCCAAAGAATCCTTTGCCGGACACCAACAAGCCGCCTCCCGCGATGCGCTGATGTCCAAGCTCACCAGCCGCGAATCCCAAGTCCTCGAGCGCATCGTCGCGGGTCGTCTGAACAAACAAATTGCCGACGATTTGGGCATCAGCATCAAAACCGTTGAAGCTCACCGCGCCAACATCATGGAAAAACTCAACGCCAATACAGTGGCCGACTTGCTCAAAATCGCTTTGGGCTCGACCACTCCCAAAGCCACTGCGTAAATTTTCCCCGCCTCCCTGTCTCTAAGCCTCGAGCTCCAGACCCGGTGTCTGGCCTGGAGGCTTTCCTTTTGGGTCTGACTTGGCCCAATCACGACAATCCATTGACCTGACGATTCACCCCAACCCATCGCTCCACAAGAGCAACACACCAGCCATGAGCGCACACATCATTGACGGACGACAACTCTCACACCGCTTAAGACAAGATTACGGCCAACGCGTCCAACAACTGGTCGCCAAGGGCATCACACCAGGCCTCGCCGTGATCTTGGTGGGCGAGAATCCTGCCAGTCAGGTCTATGTCAAAAATAAAGTCCTCGCCTGCCAAGAAATCGGCATGCACTCGCTGCTGATGCAGTTTGATTCCGGCATGACTCAATCGCAGTTGCTGAGCGAAATTGAGCGACTCAATACCGACCCCAGCATCCATGGCATTTTGGTGCAACTGCCCCTGCCCAAACAAATCGATCCCCAAGCGGTGATCCAAGCGATATCGGCGCAAAAGGATGTGGATGGTTTTCACTTGGAGAGTGCCGGCGCCTTGATGTGTGGCGCCAAGGGCTATTGGCCTTGCACGCCGCACGGCTGCTTGAAAATGCTCGACTCCATTGGCTATGATTTGGCTGGCAAACATGCGGTGGTGGTGGGTCGATCGAACATTGTGGGCAAACCGATGGCCTTGATGCTTTTGCAACGCAATGCAACGGTTTCAATTTGCCACAGTCAAACGGCCAACCTCAAGTCCCTCACCTTGCAAGCCGATGTGCTCGTGGCTGCCGTGGGCATTCGGCACTTGATCACCGCGGACATGGTCAAGCCTGGGGCTGTGGTGATCGATGTGGGCATGAACCGAGATGACCAAGGCAAGTTGTGCGGGGATGTGGACTTTGAAGGGGTCAAACAAGTGGCCTCTTTCATCACCCCCGTTCCCGGTGGCGTGGGGCCCATGACCATCACCATGCTCTTGGCCAATACCTTGGACGCAGCCCAATCCATCCTTGATTCCCAACACTGAAGGCTTGATTTCACCGTGAACGCCAACACCACCACTTCAGCCCAGTCGCCTTTGCAGTCCAATCCGTTGCTCGACTTCATGTCACCTGCGCGTTTTGATGAAGTCAAAGCCGACCACATTGAACCCGCCATGGACGGCCTCATTGAAGCCGCCCAAACCGCCCTGGGACAGGTCTTGTCGCCAGTCTTCAAGGCCGATTGGGACTCCATCGAGTTGCACTTGGATGTGCCCGTTGAGCGTTTGAGCCGAGCGTGGGGAATGATCAATCACTTGAACGCGGTCATGGACTCCGCAGCGTTTCGGCTGGCTTACAACCAAACCCTCCCCAAGGTCACCGAGTTTTGGACACAATTGGGTTCGAACGAAGAGTTGTTCAAAAAATACGCCTGCGTCTCAACCGACGCCTTGCACGCGCATGCCCATCAAGCACTGAAATTGGCCTTGCGCAACTTCATCTTGGGTGGTGCTCAACTCAAGGGCGAGGAGCAAGTGCAGTACGCCCAAGTGCAAGAGCAACTCGCGCAATTGACACAAAAATTCAGCGAAAACGTGCTCGATGCGACCGACGCGTGGTTTTATCTGGCCGAGCGCTCAGAACTTGATGGCTTGCCTGAGGACGTGATCCAAGCCGCGCATGAATCCGCCTTGGCCCAAGGTCAGAACGGGTATCGCATGAGCTTGAAAATGCCCTGCTATTTGCCAGTGATGCAATACGCGAAAAACCCTCAACTGCGCCAAAAACTCTACCAAGCTTATCAAACCCGGGCCTCTGACCAAGCCGAGACCAGCGCCTTGGTGTTTGACAACACCACGGTGATGCAAGAGATTTTGCGCTTGCGCCACCAAGAAGCACAGCTGCTGGGCTTTGAGCACTTTGCAGCCCTCTCGCTTGAGCCCAAGATGGCGCAATCGGCCAGCGAGGTCATCGACTTCTTGCAAACGCTGGCTCGCCGTGCCACGCCCCATGCGTTGCAAGATTTGGCCGACCTCAAGATGTATGCCAAAGAAATGGGCATCCATGAGCCACAAGCCTGGGACTGGACCTTCATTGGAGAAAAACTCAAAGAAGCGCGTTACGCATTCAGTGAGCAAGAGGTGAAGGCCTACTTCCCCTTTGAGAGCGTCTTGACGGGACTCTTCGGGCTCATTCAAAAACTCTTTGACGTGCGCATCTCTCCAGCCCAAGCCCCAGTGTGGCACGAGGACGTGCGGTTTTACAACATCACCCAAGGCGCAGAGTTGGTCGCACAGTTTTACCTCGACCCCTTCGCTCGGCAAAGCAAGCGAGGCGGCGCTTGGATGGACGACGCGCAATGCCGTTGGCTCAGACCTGATGTGGGCACACTGCAAAAACCCATCGCCCACTTGGTGTGCAACTTCGCCAACGCCACCAGTACAACAGCTGCCACCCTCACCCATGACGACGTCATCACCTTGTTCCATGAATTCGGCCATGGACTTCACCACATGCTCTCCAAAGTGAACGTGCGCGATGTCTCTGGCATCAACGGTGTGGAGTGGGATGCGGTGGAGTTGCCCAGCCAATGGATGGAGAATTTCTGTTGGGAGTGGTCGGTGGTGGAGCCCATGACCGAGCACGCGCTGACAGGCGAGCGCACGCCCAAGGCACTCTTTGATCGAATGCTCAAAGCAAGAAATTATCAAAGTGGGCTTCAAACGCTCAGACAAGTGGAGTTTGCCCTCTTTGACATGCAGTTGCACAGCCAAGCCACGCCCGTGCAAGACGTCCAAGTACTGCTCAGTGGCGTCAAAGCACAGGTGAGCGTCATCCCCTCACCGGCCTGGGTCAGGAGTGCTCACAGCTTTAGCCACATTTTCAGCGGCGGCTACGCTGCTGGGTACTACAGCTACAAATGGGCCGAAGTCTTGAGTGCCGATGCCTATGGCGCCTTTGAAGACACGATGACCGACAGGGGTGACTTCGATCCGCAAACGGGCCAGCGTTTCTTGCAAGAAATTTTGCAAGTGGGCGGCTCTCGACCCGCACTGGAGTCCTTCATCGCCTTTCGAGGCCGCGCGCCCGAAATGGACGCTCTGCTCAGACACCAAGGCATGAGTGAGACCGCCCCAACGTCTTGAACGCAGGGTGCTTACAAAGCAACGCGAAGAGCCAGCGCGATGGCGCATGGCTCGAACCTCGAGTGATGATCAGATATCACCTTCCATTGGCAACGTTGGCCAAGGGCAATGCGGGTTTGGCTGGTGCCGGTGCTGAAAATGGATTCAAGCCCACAGCGCCAGGACCCGATGGACCCCCTGGGGGTGGGGCTTGGGTACCAGGGGTATCCGACAACGTTTTGAGGAAGGCCACCACATCGCCCACTTCGCTTGCATTGAGCGCAGGGCCGTCAGTGGCTTTTTTATTGAAGGGTGCGCGGTCACTCACAATGTTCGGCAAATACGCTGTGGGCAAATCATTGGGCACGCCCGCTGGGCCATACCAACGCTTGGGGTTGGAGTTGCGGGTGGCATAAAAACTGACCACTTCGCTCAAGCTAGTGAATACGCCGTTGTGCATGAAGAACTCCCGCTGCGCGACGTTTCTCAAAGACGGCATGCGAAAAGCGCCACAAAACTGCTCAATCGTGACCCCGGCGGGGACGTTGGAGCTCAGCGCAGGTTTGCTGCGATTGGGGCCACAAAGCCCCAAGTCAAAATAGGATGGATTGGCATTGGCTGGAATTTTGGAGTTTCTAGGGATTCCTGTTGCATACATTGCAAAATCCGTGAATAAATTGTCGCTCGGTTTTTGCGATTGGGGGTTCATCAAATGGCAAGAGGCGCAATTGCCCTTGTTGGGATCCATGAACAACTTCATCCCACTTTGCTCGGATGCACTGAGCGTGGCTTGTCCTTTTACAAATTGATCGTATTTGGAATTGAACGCGTTCAGAGCAGGGCTTTTCTCAAACGCCGCAATGGCTTGGGCAATGGCTTGAAATGCGGAGTCGGCGTTGTTGAACACATTCGCACCAAAGAGCACATTCATGTCTTTGGCGTAACTGGAGGCTTGTACTTTGGCAACCACTTGGGCCGCATTGGCATTGTTCATCTCTGCACTGGCCAAGAACGGTGCCATGGCTTGGGTCACCAATGTATCAGCACGTCCATCCCAAAAGAGCCCCCCCATGGGGTCTGTATCGGCTGCCAAAACGCGGAAAGAAAAACTGGGCACGAAAGAGCTGTAGGCGTTTTGCATGGCATTGCGAATACCAAACGAATTGGGGGTGCTACCCATTGGAACACCGATTTTTGAGCCATTCAGACTGGAAAACCCAGTTGCGGGGTTGTGACAGTTCGCACAAGCGGTGCCTGCGGGTTGGGAGAGATTTCGGTCATTGAAAATCTTCTCTCCCAAACTTTGGAGAGTGACAGCCGTTGCAGTCGATGCCGGTGTGGGGGCCACAGGCTGTGCAGCGGGGGCTCCTCGTCCTGGTGTTGGTGCGTTCGTGGTTTGAGACTGCGCCGACATTGACCCAGCCATGAGGCCCGAGACGGTGACCATCAAGAGCCAATGCTGACCTTTGACAAAAAAAGAGCTGGGGTTGAAATCATTCTTCATGTGTGTTTCCTAAAAAGTGGACTGTTGTTGAATACAAATCATCCAGTTGCTTGGGGTTTCACAGGGGTTGGGTTGGAGACGTTCAGTTCATGCGGGGCATTCCGCGCTTCAATTGGGCGGTGCGGGCTGAAAGTCTCGAATCTGGTTGACCGAATTGATCACTTGGTATTGAATGGTCAAGGGTGTTTTGTTCTTCACCAAGTTTGGTAAATCATTGGGTGGCGGGGGCAGCACGGTGCCAGCAATCAAGGTCATGGGAACAGGACTGCCCGCAATTGAGAATGTGAGCGTGGACAAATCTTTTGTGTAGCTCAGTGAATAGCCCGACTGCTGAATCACCGATTGAGGCTTAGGAGCCAAGGTACACGTCACCGATTGGGCCACCAAAGGCGAACCTGGCGGGCCCAAATTGGCGATGATATTGACCTGCACAGGATTGGGTTCATTTTGTGCGGGACAAGTTTGATTGATGACGCCTGGGGCATTGGTCCCCACCACCAAGCTGCCGCGCATGTTGATGCTGGGCGGATTGGCTATCCAGGGGATGGCGCCTTTGATTTCCACTTGTCCACCGACTTGGGCTTGCAATGCGGGGGTGTTGCTCGGCGTGTTGACTTTCATGACGGTGAGTACACCATTGGTGTTGAGCACACTCAGTTGCACCAGGGATGAACTTTGCGGCATTTGGGCTGCCAAGGCCGGGGGTATTTGAAGGTTCAAACCTTGGGTTTGGAGTTGTCCATTTTGGACATTGCTGGCCTGAGCAGGAACACTGATCAATAAAGTTTGACCATTGGACGTCGCGGGAGTGGCATCAACCACGCGGCTGGCCTGAAGGACATTGCCACTGGCGCTGCCAAGCGTTGCGGCTTGAACCCAGGCTCTCACGAGAGAGCCCAGGGCAATGCTCTGTGGCAATGCGTTGAGTGGGTGAATTTGTGGGGCAATGGAGGGCTGATTGATTTGTAAATCATTGTTGCTGCGACCCATCACCAAGCCACTCACAAGATAGTAAGTGGGTGGGGTGCTGAGCAATTCAATCCTAGACGCCTGCAACACATGTGCATTTTTATTGACATCAAAAACCCATACGCCATAGACCTGCACCATTGCACTGGACTGCAATGCGTTCAAATTGGCCAATCCATCGAGCACCGTGGCGTTTCCACTTGCCGTGCTTTGAGGCAGCACTTGCACCCATTGATGCATGACTTGGAAATAGTTGCCTTGCAGCGATGCATTGATGGGGCCTCGCAACAATGGAACAACATTGATGACAGTGGCCACACCGGCTTGTGATTGGGTGAGCGTGACGCGTTGTCCCAATTTGGTTTGCGTGGGCGAGTACTTCCCCTCTTCATCCTCGGTTTGACTCACGGCCGCACTGTCGTCATACTCAACGCCATCGATAATGACACTGCCAAAACCTGCGATCAACCCCTCCACAATTCCTGTGCCCCCGCTGCCCACACCACCCGGAGCGGTGAGAGAGGCAACCAGACCGCCCCCTCCTCCGCAAGAGAGCAAAGTTGCCAGACACAAGCACACGATTGGTCGCAAGGCGCGTATCTTGAATTCGAGGACGGCTTGGATACAAGCAGTCCTCCAGCCATGAATGACTGAAACAGCTGAGAGCAACCCTGTTTTCTTCATGGCTTGGTGTCCGATGATGAACTCGAGAGCGCAGGCTGCCCTTCTTGATCCGCTGCAAACGTGAACAAGCCCAGGCGAAAGCGGTGGGGCTCTTTGCACCCAGCGTCTTCTTGCACCATTTGCGTTGCAGCTTGAACAATTTGTTTCAGGGCCTGGGCCCAAAGCTCGCGCGCCATGGCGTTCAAACGCTCAATGGACTGTGCACTCAATCCATCGGCAAAGACGCTTTGCTCCAGAAACTTGCTGGCGTCTGGACTCAATAAATTATGAATGCCAGCCGACAAATGGTCGGCAACGCTCACCGCCAACATTTGACTCGCCTCTTTATTTTTGGCGTCGGGACTAAAACTCGCTTTGAGCAATCGCACACGTTGACCCAAATCTTGTGCCACGCCAAGACGCACCATCTCCATCAACACGGAGCGGGGATGAAAATCTTTTGACACGGACTGTGCCAACAACTCAAAGGAAGGCTCAGCGCCTGAGTAGGCAATCTCATCGCCCAGGCCCAGGCTCAGCCAACGGGTCACCACTTGACTCGCAGCACTGGGTTTGCCCCAGTGCTCGCGCTTTTGTTGAACTTGAAGCGCGTCCATGTTCAACTCCTCGCGATAGGTCCGGACCTCTTTTCTGTGCAAACCCGACAACAAACTCACTGCAGAATCCGACGGTTTTCGCTCCAAGCGCTCGAGCTCCATCAGGGCCATCTTCCAAAACAACGGTTTTAAGGCCGTTGCAAACTCTGTGTAACCAATCCCAGTGCGACTCATCCACATGACCAAGGGCTGAACAATGGCCAACATCTCATCCATTGAGGACTGATCCTTGGGCACGGTGTTGGGGTCAAAATTCGTCATGAACTCATTATATGGGAAATTTACCCATTTAATACATTATTTAAAATTTCTTGGAAAAGAGGTTTTCTCAGTGTAAGTTCGAGATCAAGATGTTGTTATTCCAACAAAAATAGCTTCATTTGCTATTTTATGAATACATAAGAATTCATCAACCCCAATTACAAAAGGGAATATTTCCCATCTTATTTATTTTATGGGAAATATTCCCATAAAATAAACTTCGTCACTTTAGAAAGTCCTGTTGATACTTTCACGGGGGTTTAAGCCGTCAGCAGGACTTCCAAGTGATCCACCCATCGAGACCAACTGCAAAAATGGTCAAAACGACCAAGCGCAAGATAGACCGCGTGTGGGACGCCAAGGCTCCATCACGGCCCGGACCACCCGCATGGTGAAACGAGTTCACGGCCACAAGAAATTGTGCGTGAGTTCGCGCTTGTCCTCAGTGCCTGTGCATTGCAGACCCTGAGGTTTAGAAATAGAGGGTTCTCACCCCTTGCGGAGTTCCCAAAAGGCAGACATTGGCTTTTTGATGAGCAAACACCCCCACCGTGACCACCCCTGGCCACTGACTGACCATGGTTTCAAAGGCCAAGGGGTCGTGAATCTCCAAGCCCTTCACGTCCAAGATGTGTTGCGCGTTGTCAGTCACCAATGGCTGCCCATCTTTCAAGCGCAGACTGGCCTGCACCTGGGAGCCCAAGGCCTCAAAACATTGGATGAGCCTGGCAGCGGCCATGGGAATCACTTCAACCGGCAAAGGAAACGCACCCAAGGTCTGCACCCATTTGGATTCATCGGCAATGCAAATGAATTGCTTGGATTGTGCGGCCACGATCTTTTCACGGGTGAGTGCGGCCCCTCCCCCTTTGATCATGTAGCCATGGGGCTCAATCTCATCGGCACCGTCGACATACACATCCAGGAGAGCCACCTCGTGGCTCGAAAACACGGGAACCCCGAGCTTGGAGAGTCGAGCGCTCGAGGCCTCAGAGCTGGAAACGGTCCCTGCAAGTGACAGACCCGATGCGGCCAAGGCGTCAATGAAGAAGTTCACCGTTGAGCCCGTTCCCACCCCTACCCAAGCGCCAGGCGCAATGAGGGACAATGCAGCGTTGGCAACCTGCGCCTTGAGCGCGTCTTGGGGTGACATGGAACTCACGTGATATTCTCCTAAGCTCGCAAACAATTTGACCAAGATGGAAAGAAATTCACAAGCGTCATTGTTTCACCCGTGTTCGCCAATTCTTTCTCTCAACTCACAAGAAGTTTACCCCCATGCTGGTGCCTTATTCCCTGATCAAACCACTATTTTTTGCTTTGGACCCCGAGGTCGTCCATGACCGGATGGTGTCTTTTCTTGAAAAGACCCAACGCACGCCCTTGGCTCACTTGTACCGGCAAACTCGAGTCGAAGATCCCATGCGTTTATGTGGCTTGCAATTGCCCAACCGTGTGGGACTGGCCGCAGGCTTGGACAAAAACGCCCGGTGCATCGATGCTTGGTCGAGCATGGGCTTTGGCTTTGTCGAAGTGGGAACCGTCACCCCCAAACCCCAAGCAGGCAACCCAAAACCGAGAATTTTTCGACTCCCCAAAGAGCAGGCCATCATCAACCGCTTGGGCTTTAACAATGAAGGGACTGAGAACTTTGTGAAACACATCGGCCAAAGTTTTCACTTGCGCAGACCTTCTGCCTCCCCGGTTTTGTTGGGACTCAATATTGGCAAGAACGCCACCACGCCCATCGAGCTTGCACAAACGGATTACTTGCTGGCCTTGGAAGCCGTCCACCCCTACGCCGATTACGTGACCATCAACATCTCCAGCCCCAACACGAAAAACTTGCGCTCCTTGCAGACCGATGAGGCCTTGTTTGCCTTGCTGAGCGCACTGGACGGCAAACGCAGTGAGTTGATGCAACAAAGCGCTCGTCGCGTGCCCATGATGATCAAAATTGCACCCGACATGAGCGAAGAAGAATTGAGTCTCTTTGCCTTGACGCTCAAACGATTGTGCCCAGTCGATGAAAGCGCCAAGCAAGGACTGTGGGGGGTCATCGCCACCAACACCACGCTCAACAAAGAGCGTGTGGCGCATCTCCCCCATGGCAACGAAGCAGGCGGCCTCTCAGGCAGCCCACTCACGGAGAAAAGCAACGACACCATTCGACAATTGAGGAAACACTTGGGCCCTCACTTCCCACTCATTGGCGTGGGGGGCATCATGGATGGCCAGGATGCCGTTGCAAAAATCAAGGCCGGCGCTGATTGTGTTCAACTCTACAGTGGCTTGATTTATCAAGGGCCGGGCTTGATCCAAGAGGTCGCACAAGCCTTGAAAGCGGACCGCACTGCTGTCAAGTGACCAATGTAAAAAAGGCAAGAGAGTGAACTCTCCTGCCCAATCATTCAAACTTCAGCGAATCGCTAGACCTTGTTGAGCCCATGCCATGGGCACGGGATCACTTGCAATCCAATCAGCGTTTTTTACTGGCGGGCTTGGCCGCACTCATGGCTTGTTGGGCCATGGTTTTGACATTGGCTTGGGTCATGTCAGTGGCTTGTTTGACCGCTTTTTGCACCGACTCCAGGGCCGTGTTGCCAGCAGAGACTGCGGTTTTGAAAGCCGTCACCGCAGACTCAGAACCAGCGGGCGCATTTTTAGCCATGTTGTCGAACATGTCTTGAAACAATTTTTGACTTTTGGCCATCTCGGCCTCAATCACATGGGTGAATTCGCTGCCTGTTGCACTGGCGATGTCATACAAATGGCGGTTATAAGTCACAGCCTTTTCAGCCAGGGGCTGGAACATGCTCGACTGAAGTGACAACAATTCTTGAGCATCTTTGACGCTCATTGCAGCGTGCGTGCCGTCCTTGGTGTCGCTCATCGCGGACTTGGCTGCGGCCAAGTTGAGCTCAATGAGTTGCTCTACACCGGCGAATGCTTTGGTGGTCAATCCGACCAAGGTCTCCAAATTGGACTTATTGGCGGCCATGATTTGTTCAGGGGTAAGGGTCATGAGGTTCTCCAAGTTTTCAAGATTCACAGGATAATAAAGCTTCTTGCCAATACACTTGATGCATCGCAATATGAATCAAGTATAGGTCTGAACCTTTTGAATTCAAGCCCATCGAGTCAAGCAACGCGCTCTTTAGAGAGCATTTACTAAAAAACCCTGTCACCTCAAATTGACTTAAACACTGTCAATTGTGTTGATCATTTGGAAGATTTGACTTTTGCACCAGGTCCTCTTGAATCGCCCCCATGTCTGAACCTTTGCACCATGTGATTGAGCCCTCGACTCGCAAAGCGATCTTTCACCTGTCCTTTGCCACGTTTGCCAGCATGACCATTCAACGCCTGTGTGACCCAATGCTGCCTCAACTCGCCCAGGAGTTTCAAGTCGAACGAACGCAAGCCGCCCACGTGATTTCATTTTTTGCGATCACCTATGGACTCATGCAAGTCTTCTTTGGCCCCTTGGGCGACCGCTATGGCAAATACCGGGTACTCTCCTTGGCCACCTTGGGTTGCAGCCTGGGGTGCTTGGGCAGCGCGTTGGCCTGGAGTTTGCCCTTTTTGGTCTTTTGCCGCGTTTTGACCGCCGCATGCACTGCGGCCATCATTCCTTTGGGCCTGGCCTGGGTGGGAGATTCGGTCGACTATCAAATTCGACAAGAAACACTGGCCAAGGTCGGGCTGGGCTCCACCATGGGGATCGTTGCCGGACAACTGGTGGGGGGGCTTCTCACAGACACCCTGGGTTGGAGATGGGCATTTGGAGCTGTGAGTGCGGTCTTTTTTGTGGTGGGCTGGGTGCTGTGGTCCAACCCCAATGCCAGATCTGAAAACCAAGGTCTGCGCTATCCACAAGACGGTGAGGTCTCGCTGTCCTTTGTGATCAATGCCAAGGCAGTCCTCGACAAGCCCAGGGCCAGGCGATTGATGAGCTTCATCTTCTTGGAGGGTTGCATTGCCTTTGGCGCATTGGCCATCTCAGCAACTCACTTGCATGACCAACAAGGCTTGCGTGTTTCTTTGGCCGGCACCATCGTGGCACTGTTTGGACTCGGCGGGGTGATTTATATGATCGGGGCCAGGTGGTTGATTCACCGTCTGGGCGAGACCCAACTCATTCGCGTCGGGACCATCGCTTTTGGGGTGGCCTATGCATCCATTGGGCTGACACCCGACTGGGTGGTCGATTTGGTGGCCTTCACGTTGGCTGGATTTGGTTTCTTTATGTTTCACAACACCATGCAAGCCTTGGCCACCCAACTCGACCCCAACCGAAGAGGCACATGCATGGCCTTGTTCGCTTGCATTTTGTTTGGTGGTCAGTCCCTGGGGGTGGTGATTTGTACCGAACTCATTCCCTTTTGGGGCTCTGGCGTGGTGCTCGTGTGTGCCGGCTTGTTGCTCACGCTCATTGGGGTGACCCTGCCCATGGTTGTTGAGGTCGGTCAACACAGGGTATCGTTGGCTTGAATGGAATGGCCAAAAGAGCGCTTTTGCACCGCTTTGGTCTTGGCATTGAGCAAATTTGCCGCGCAAGCCCCTGACGTCTGCCATGGAGAGAGCTCAGCTTGTACACTCTGCCAAGGAGACGCGTTCCTCAACACACTTGCCCTTGCGTGAACACGGCCCATCAATCTTTGCGCAGGACAACGCTGCGCTCCCCTCTCAAAGTGCCACCCTTTTTCTTTAAAGCCCAGACATGACCCAACTCTGCAACGACATCTCCAGCCAAGACTGGCCAGCACTGGTGAGCGCCCTGGAGGCCAATCCAGACTACAAGGTCTTGCGCCGCTTGAACCCCACCCACTGGCTCACCCTCAGTGACGCCGTGAAGCCCAGCGCAGGCACCTTGAAAGGCGTGGTGTTGGACACCGAAACCACAGGGATGAACAGTTTGAGTGACAAGGTGATTGAGCTTGGGATGATCGTCTTTGAATACGATCCCCAGAGCGCCAAAGTGATCCGTGTCTCACGCGTTTTCAATGAATTGGAAGATCCCGGTTTTCCAATCCCCCCAGAGAGCACCGAAATTCATCACATCACCAATGAAATGGTCAATGGCAAAACGATCAATGACCTCGAAGTGCATGAGTTGCTAGAAGGGGTGAGTTTGGTGATTGCCCACAACGCAAGGTTTGACCGACCTTTTGTGGAAAACAGGTGGCCCATTTTTGCAACCCTCCCTTGGGGCTGCAGCATTCACGATGTGAACTGGAGAGCCAATGGGGTGGGCTCGGCAAAATTAGAATACTTGGCCATGCTTCAAGGTTTTTTCTATGATGCGCACCGCGCCGTCACAGACTGCTGGGCCTTGCTTGAAATCTTGAACATGCCTTTGACACTTGAACAACAAACTGTGGCCCAAACGATGTTTGACTCCATTGAGAAAATGGAGCATCAGGTGTACGCCATTGGCTCACCTTTCGAGAGCAAAGATGTGCTAAAAAGCCGGGCCTACCGTTGGAATGCAGAGATCAAAAGTTGGAGTCGGGTGTTGGGCACGCCTCAGGCCTTGAGAGAAGAACTCGCTTGGCTCAAAGTCAATGTCTACGGCCACAAAAAAGACGCCAAGGTTGAGATCGAAACCTTCTCTCGTCTTGAAAAATACTCAGACCGACCCGGTGATAAAAAGCTGCAAAGCTTGGCCAATTTCTAGCAGGTTTGCTGAGCAGCGCAAAGCACAACTGAGTGTAAAAACACGCAGCAAACGCTTCCTTCGATGGGCTTAATGAGGATAACGTCTGGTCAGATGCATGCTCGTTTTGAGAATAGACCCACAAAAACTCAATGGTGAGGCCTTGATCACTGCACGGGCTGCCAAGGCACAGGGCAAGAGGCAACCTGGGGGTAGTACTGCTGATAGCTTGGGCAGTAATACGCCACGGGCGTGACCGTGGCCCCTTGGTACACGGGTGCTGGGTTCACCAGCAAAGGGGGGTTGACATAGACAGGACTGTAAGCAGGGTAGGTGGCCGCATAGGCGGCACTGCCCACCAAAGCCCCAGCCACGAAAGGCACGCCCCAACCACCGCCATAGTAACCGCCCCGGGCATGCCCGTGTCCACCGCCACCGTGGACAAAACCATGGGCTTGACTGGAAACACTCGCGCCAAGCGTGAGCAATGTGAACATCAAAAGTGTTAATTTTTTCATGTCGCCTCCTTCAATTGGGCTGATTTTTTAATCACGCTGACCAAAAGGTCATCTTCGGCCTTTTGGCCCACCAGGTCAATGGGATTTAACCTGTTGTCAATACAACGCATCAGAGCGTCCAATAGATGACAACCCAAGTGAGCTCAAACTGTAAAGTACCTGGAAGTCTTAGAATGAAA
>Ga0114964_10000468_pt1 | contig 31303 bp, 25 predicted proteins | sample C_131016_MF_Meta_FD_92638 | JGI IMG/M metagenome (GOLD analysis project Ga0114964, IMG submission 92638) | Freshwater microbial communities from Lake Croche, Canada to study carbon cycling - C_131016_MF_MetaG | ecosystem: Environmental > Aquatic > Freshwater > Lake | place: Lake Croche, Canada...
GTGCGTTGATCCACAAAGTGCATCGCGTTGTCGCCATCGACAAAAGTAAGGCGGACACGTAAATGTTTCTCGGGCTCTGCTGTTAGTTTTTGCACAAGTACTTGTCCACTCATACCCAGATGTGTGACCAAAGCTTCTTGATTATCTAGAACTAGCCAAAGGAACTTTCCCCTGCGCTGAGTATCAATTACTGTGCGGTTTTTCAGCCGGCTAATAAATTCATTGGCGCCACCGGTTTGTCGGCGGACGGCGCGAGCATGGTGTACTGAAACATTTTCAATAGTTTTACCGACCACCCAGTCGTGAACGCCGCGACGAACTACTTCTACTTCGGGCAATTCAGGCATGGTCTAAATTTAGCCAGGCTGTTGATCGGTGTCGTGCTCAGCTTTAATTTCAACATATGCGCTCGAGGCAGCAATCTGCTCAGCCTCTTTTTTACTAGACCCAGTTCCGTGTCCATACAAACGGTCACCAAGAATCACTTGAGCATAAAACTCTTTATTGTGATCCGGACCTTGCTCCGTAATCGAGTACGTCGGCACCCCAACCCCAAGTTCAGCCGATAATTCCTGCAGTGAAGTTTTCCAATCCAAGCCAGCACCGAGAGATTCCGCTTCAGTCATCAAATCGCCAAACTGACTCATCACGAAGGTACGAGCAGCATCTAGACCAGAGCTTAAATAGATCGCGCCAATAACAGCTTCTACGGTGTCAGCCAAGATTGAAGATTTATCGCGACCGCCAGTTGACTCTTCGCCCTTTCCAAGGCGCAGGTATTCACCAAGGTGCAGCTCTCGAGCAACTACCGCAAGCGCCCGTGCATTAACCACGGCCGAGCGCATTTTTGCAAGCTGGCCTTCAGGTAAGTCAGGGTGAGCGCGGTAGAGATTATCAGTGATGACGATGCCCAAAACTGAGTCACCTAAAAATTCAAGGCGCTCGTTGGTAGGAATACCACCAGATTCATATGCAAATGATCTGTGCGTTAAAGCCAGCTCGATGAGAGCTTCATCAATAGATAAGCCCAGCCGAGCGAAAAGTTCGCTGTACGACTGAGACATGAGATTAAACGCTAAGGACCTGGCGCTTGTCGTATGTACCACAAGTCGTGCACACAGTGTGCTGCAACTTAGGTGCACGGCAACGATCACAGGTAGCAAGATTTGCTGCTGTGGTCTTCCATGCAGAACGACGATGACGAGTGTTGCTGCGTGAAGTCTTACGCTTTGGAACGGCCACTTTATGCCTTCCTTTTCTTTCTCAGATTGGGCGTTTGCCCATCTAATCTTGGTTTCTAGGTTCCTCTTGAGTCAAATCGGCGAGCGCAGACCACCTTGGATCGACCAAATCATGTACGTGATCTGGCTGCTCATTTAGGTTTGCTCCGCACTCAACGCAAAGCCCCAAACATTCTGATTTGCACAATGGTTGCAAGGGTAAAGCCAGCACGACTGCATCCCGAAGCAGCGGCTCAAGATCGATCAAATCGTCCTTAACTTTTGGAATATCCTCATCGCCAAACTCGTCGTCCATTTCGCGGCCACGTGAGTCAGTTTCTGGATATTCGAACAACTCTTGGAGATCAACTTCAAGGTCGTAGGACAAAGGCTCTAGGCACCGAGAACACTCACCGGTGACGGTTACTAGTGCGGTGCCGGAGACCAGAACTCCTTCCATAACCGACTCAAGTCGAAGATCAAACTCAACTTCAGATTCTTTGGCCACGCTCAGTACGCCAATGCCAAGCTCTTCCGCTAACGCAACAGTAAAAGACTTGGTTTTCATTGCACCTGCGCGGCGGCCAAGTTCACGGACATCCAAAACAAGTGGTGCATGTGGATTCAGATTTTTCATCATTCCTCGCTTAAGCCTCGGCGCTGAATTTTGAACTGAGCGCCTGTTGTACAACCTCGGGGACAAGCCCAGATACATCACCGTTGAATTTAGCAACTTCCTTGATCAAACTTGACGACAAGAAGCTAAATTCTGGATTAGTTGCCACAAAGAATGTGTCGACACCCAGAGTTGAGTTCATCTGAGCCATTTGAAGTTCATAGTCAAAATCTGATACCGCCCGCAGACCTTTGACGATTGCCTTGATCTCATGCTCTGCGCAATAGTCAGCAAGCAGTCCGTGAAAAGTGTCGACGACAATGTTTGGGTATTTTGCAGTGCACTCCTGAAGCAGAGCCACTCGTTCGTCGATAGTAAACAGGCCAGCTTTGGTGCTGTTAACCAACACTGCCACTGTTACATGATCAAACTGAGCCGCTGCCCGAGCAAAAACATCAAGATGTCCATTTGTTACGGGATCAAACGAGCCAGGACAAACTGCCTTACGCATGGCCACCTCCTACTGCTCTACTTTGGCAGGTGCATAGAGTGCATACCAAATTGACGTATCGCCGTAGGTTTTATTGGCCAATGGCTCAAAAGACTGTGGCCAGATAACTTCTGTCTTTCCGGCTCGCTCGAGCACCACAACTGCCTGAGCAGCAAGCCAACGATTATTAGCCAGATTAATTAGCAGCGAAGTCACCTGTTCGTCAGCAAGTGCATATGGCGGATCAATGAATACCAAGTCAGCAGCCGGGCCCGCCGCTACTGATTTACTGGCTTCCAGCACATCTGCTTTTTGCACCGAGAAGCGAGTCTCACCAAATGCTTGAGCGTTGCGTTCAATGCAAGTTGCTGCGCCGCGATCGCTTTCGAGAAAGACAGCCCAACTAGCGCCGCGTGAAAGCGCCTCAAAGCCCAGGGCGCCAGAGCCGGCAAACAAGTCCAGAACCGCGAGGCCAGCGAATGAACCCAGAGTGTGTTGCAAACTGGAAAATACGGCTTCGCGCACTCGACTTGAAGTTGGCCGAGTTACGGACGGCGGCACTTTGATAGCGCGACCTTTGAATTCGCCACTGATTATGCGGGTCATGATTTCTTCACAAACTCAGCGCGGCTCGAAACTAGAGCCTCGATTGCGCTCGCCAACGAAGGTTGGTTGAGCAAAGTTGGATCGGCACCAACAATCTGCTCGGCCTGCTCTCTTGCCTGATCAAGTAACTGTGAATCGGCGATGATGCTGACAAGTTTCAAACTTGAAATTAGACCTGACTGATTGCGGCCAAGCACATCGCCTTCGCCGCGCTGTTCTAGATCAAGCGCAGCTAACTCAAAGCCATCTGTAGTTGAGGCAACGGCAGCAAGGCGCTCACGCGACTGGCTGAATGCACCCGTTTCAGTAACTAATAAGCACAGACCAGGCAAGGTTCCACGGCCGACTCGACCACGGAGCTGATGCAGCTGACTAATCCCAAAGCGATCGGCGTCCATAATCACCATGGTGCTGGCATTTGGCACATCAACACCAACTTCAATAACGGTTGTCGAAATTAGGACATCAATTCCATCTGCGATGGTGTTGCCAGCAGTGAATCGGCTCATTACATCGTCCTTATCACCCGAAGACATCTGGCCGTGCAATGCGCCAACCCGAAGCTCAGTCAGCGGACCATTGGTCAGTTCCTCAAACAAATCCTCCAGTGCGACTGCTGGGCGACCTTTTGCTTCGGCATCTTTGTCTTGCTGACTTACGATGCGCGGAACAACTACATAGACCTGATGACCTTGGGCAGCTTCTTCGCATACGCGCTGCCACACTCGCTGCATGTGTGCTGGCTTCTCAGCGGCCGCTACCACATGTGTAGTGATTGGCTGGCGACCTTTTGGCAATTCGGTCAATGTCGATACATCCAAGGCGCCGAAAGCAGTCATCGCAACTGTACGTGGAATGGGGGTTGCGGTCATTACAAGTACATGAGGTCGTCGGTCTGCTCCAGACTTAGCGACCAAAGTTGCGCGTTGCTCAACGCCGAAGCGATGCTGCTCATCGATAACTACTAAACCAAGGTCAAAAAAATCTACTCGATCTTCAAGAAGTGCGTGAGTACCAATAACAATGCCGGCTTCGCCGCTAGTGATATCTAGCAGTGCCTTACGCCGCTGAGCAGTATTGAGGGAACCAGTTAATAAGGTCACGCCAGTTGCACCTGCGGCCGCGCCAAGCTGACCACCTTGGGCAAGCGGACCGAGCAAGTTGCTAATGGCCCGGTAGTGCTGAGTCGCCAACACTTCAGTTGGAGCAAGCAGGGCGGCTTGTCCCCCGCTATCGACAACGGCGAGCATCGCCCGCACAGCTATCACCGTTTTGCCGCTGCCTACTTCGCCTTGTAGTAAGCGATGCATTGGATGGCCGTTAGCCAGCTCTTGAGCGATTGTGGCTGCGACCTCTTGCTGTCCTGCGGTTAATGTGAATGGCAGTAGTGAATCAAATGCAGCCAATAAGCCATCAGGCTTTGGCACTCGAGAAATTGCCGGCCATTGTGACTCTTCATGTCGCTGCTGCGCGAGCACAATTTGCAAAGCCAGTGCTTCATCCCACTTGAGGCGATGGCGCGCATTTTCTAGTTCGACCGTAGTGGTTGGATTGTGGATGGCTCTTAGACTTTCTAGCAATCCCATCAATTGGTGACTCTGCCGAACCTCGAGAGGTAAGGAATCTTCCACTTCCGCCAACTTTGTCAAAACTGATGAGACGCATCTGGCAATAGTCCAAGTTGGCACTTTCTTGGTAGCGCCATAGACGGGCAAGAATTGATCGGCATAGTCATCGGCGGAAACCGTGGCGAAATCGCCGAGGAGTTCGTAATCAGGATGAGTAAGTTGTCTTTTGTTATTGAATACCGAGACCTGTCCGGCAAATAAGCCACGAATACCGGGTAATAGTTCCTTCTCGCGCCAATGTTGATTAAAAAACATGAGGGTCAGCTGCCCGGTGCCATCGCTGATTACTACTTCTTGGCGAGTTCCAGGCTTTGACTGATTTTTGATCGTCTTAAACGTGACCACCTCAGCTTGCACAGTTACATGATCGCCAATAGTTAAGCTCGCCAAGTTTGTGAGGGCGCCCCGTTGTTCGTATCGACGCGGATAGTGGCGCAGTAAATCTTCAACAGTTCTCATCTGGAATTCCGCATCCAGTAAAGACGCAGTTTTTGCCCCAAGAACGTCTACAAGATTCGCTGAGAGATTGGTCATGGAATCGTGATGAACTCTGGCAAAGAAGTTGTCGTAATCAATGAAACCTCACCGAACAGGGATGCCGTGTGGATAACCGCTTCTACCTCATCAGTATGGATGTGAACTTTGAACTCGGGTGCACTGCCAGCAATAGTCAAAGATTCGCCAAGGCTAGATAGGGCATCACGCAGCAATGTTCGAATCTCTTGGCTTGTGGTGACCAGTAGGGTGACTTCGAATTCCGGACCACGATAGTTGGAATCGAAACTTGCGCATGAGCCGGCACGAAGAAATGAAATGTTTGTCTGCTGCTGGTTATAGAAACTCAAGACCACCTCATGAAATAGCACTAGCACGCACGCACCGGCATCGACAACCTGCGCCTCGCGCAATTGCTCAAGTTGATTAGTGGTCTCTAGCAATGCCCCTTTGGCCACGCGAGTTACATCCTCAAGAAATGTCGCAAGGTCATTCGAGGTCGGCACCTGCGCAATGGCATTGGCCACACTGAGGATGGTTCCATCACATGGGGTAAGCACGGCCTCATGTGCGCACTGTGCGGCTGACTTAAGCGCCGACTGCCAATTGGCCGCGTCAGCTTCGTCGGTCAGCACCAGCGATATCCCGCGGAAGTATTCAGCGAGGATAGTTCCGGAGTTGCCTCGCGCGTGAATGCTGGCATGTTGGGCAAACTCTCGCACCAGAGTCGACAACAACTCGTCGGAATCTGCCGAGGACGCCAAACCCGTTAGTCCCGCTTGAATTGTCAACAGGGAGTTAGTCCCGGTGTCAGCATCAGGCACAGGAAAAACATTAAGGTTATTTATGTCAGTTTCCTGCAACTCGAGTTGTGCCCGAAAATTTTCTAGGATTTGCCGAAAGTCCTGAGGCACAATCCGACCAAGATCGTGAGGCGAATTACTATCTGACACAGGATAAGGCTACCGTTTTCCAAGGAAATCTCAGGCTTGTGCCTTCTATAGATTGCGGCAAACTCCATCACGAGTTGGTATTTCTGACTCTTGGCAGGTACAGTTGTGGGGCTAGTTCAATCTTTATCCGCAAGGAGTTTCATCATGGCTGCTAACTGCGACGTCTGTGGCAAAGGCCCAGGCTTTGGTCATGCCATTTCTCACTCACATCGCCGCACTAAGCGCCGGTTTAACCCGAACATTCAGACTGTTCGCGCGCTAGTTGGTAAAACACCAAAGCGACTAAATGTTTGCACTTCATGCATTAAGGCCGGAAAAGTCGCCCGCGCCTAATTAACAAACTTCTAAAAACCCTCGCTTAATGCGGGGGTTTTTATTTTGGCCGATTACTTGAAGTGATCCCAACCTGATGCCACCGCCACTTGCCCATCCACGGTGACACCGGGTTCTCCGTTGCTGACGTTGCCGATAATCAGCCAACCAGCTGGAACCTCGGCAATATTGGCAAACGTTGCTGCAAAAGCATGGTCTTCACCGCCGTTAAGCACCCACTGCAGGGCGTCGCCATTAAAGGCCGAGGCCATCGCTTGTAATTCTTCGGTGACGACTAGCTTGCTTGAGTCAATATCAATTTGCACATTGGATGCCTTAGCGATGTGAGCAACATCTGAAATCAAGCCATCACTTACATCAATCATTGCGTGAGCTTTATGTGCTAGTTGTACCAACTCATACGGTGGCTCGGGCACTCGATGTGCGCTGACAATTGCTCGTGGTGAGCGGAATCCACGGGAGAGCATCATCAACCCAGCCTGGGCATATCCCAGTCGCCCCGCGATGGCTAAGACATCGTCTGCTTTTGCGCCAGATCGTGTGATTGGTTGCGGCGCCGCAAGTGAACCCAATGCAGTGATGCTGATCACAATCTGGTCGCTGCGAACTACATCGCCACCAATCACAGCGGCTCCGACTAAATCGGCTTCGGCTTTAATACCCTCGGCCAGTTCAAGCACCCAAGCAACCTTGGTATCAGCTGGCACGGCTAAACCGACGAGCAGTGACTCGGGGCTACCGCCCATGGCAAAGATGTCGGCCAGATTTGCCGCGACACTTTTACGGCCTATTTCATGGGCGCTCGACCAGTCAGTGCGAAAGTGAACACCTTGAACCAATACATCAACACAAGAGATGGCCGGCTTCGTGCTAACTGCGGTTACTGCGGAATCATCTCCCAGACCAACAATGATTTTTGGGTTGGGGCCGCTATCGAGTCGTTGAGCAATTTGAGCGATCAACGCAAATTCACCAAGCTCAGCAACGCTTTGAGTGTTATTCACATGACCCACGGTACTAGTGGTGGCCGGTTATTGAAGGCCTACCCCGCGACGAAGTGCGTCGCTGATCAGTTCATCAATAAGCGCTGGATACTCGATGCCGCTGTGCGCCCACATTCTGGGAAACATCGAGATAGGAGTAAAGCCAGGCATGGTGTTTAGCTCGTTAACCACAATCTGTTGGTCGGCAACAAACATGTCGACTCGAGCCAAGCCAGCGCATTCCATGACGTCGAAAACTCGAAGCGCCACTTCTTGTGCGGCGCGCTGAACATTCGGTGGTAAGTGTGCCGGAACAATTAAATCGACGGCGTCATCAACATACTTTGCCTCGAAATCGTAAAACTCATGATTGCCGCCAACGACGATTTCGGCACAGACACTCGCTCTTGGGCCAGACGCGCCGCCTAAAACACCGCATTCAATTTCACGAACATTCTCAAGACTTGACTCCACAATCACTTTTGGATCATGAACGCGAGCAATTTCGATGGCATTAGCCAGCTGCGTTGGCGCTTTCACCTTGGTTATGCCAACACTCGAACCGGCGCGGCACGGTTTCACAAACAATGGGTACTGAAGTTTATTAACTCGCGCGATCGTTTCGTCTCGAGCATCGTGCCACTGCGCATCGGTAATCACTTCGTAGTGACCAACTTGCAGCCCAGCGTCGCGGAGTAATGCCTTCATATGCGCTTTGTCCATGGATGCGGCAGAGGCAAAAACTCCAGAGCCTACATACGGTAGCCCTGACAGTTCGAACATTCCCTGGATTGTGCCGTCCTCGCCATATGGACCATGCAGTACTGGGAAGGCAACATCAATTGGGGCCAGAGTTAGCGAGTGTTCGTCGCGAATCTCCAGTGTCGGCTGGCCATCTACCGAGAGCAGTAGCACTGAGCTGCCGTTATTTTCGACAACTGGTTCCTCACTGGCCGTTGCTGAAAATAGTGAATCATCCGCTGAAATCAGCACCCACTGGCCAGATTTGGTTATCCCGACTGGGATGACGTCATATTTGGTTGGGTCAATTGCCCGCAGCACGCTACCGGCCGAGATACAAGAAATCGAGTGTTCGCTACTTTTGCCGCCAAATAACAGGGCGACTCGGATGCGATTACTCATGACTCCACGCTAGCCGAATGTGGAACTAATGACGAGGCACTACTCTTTTGAGTATGAACGAGTCGCAGTCAATTGGGTCTGATTACAACATCGATACCGTCGCGGTACACGCTGGTCGACCTGATCGCACGCCGGACGGTCCGATCAATCCACCGATAGTGCTCTCGAGCACAATGCATGCTGGCGGCCAGTACGGATACGGGCGTGAATGGAATGAGACTCTGGCTGCGCTCGAAGAGACCATCGGCGCGCTAGAAGGCGGTTACTCGAGCGTTTATTCAAGCGGTATGGCAGCAGCGAATGCGGCCTTCGACTTGGTGCCAATGGGTGGCGTAATTGTTGCTAGCTCGCATTCATATGCAGCAGTGGGGACTCGTCTTGAGGAACTAGCTGCAAGTGGTCGGATTGTTTTACGTCATGCTGATGTGACGAATGCCGATGAAATCATTAAGCAAATTAATGGTGATGACCAAAGCGCAGACCTTGTCTGGTTTGAAAGTCCAACTAACCCGCTTTTAGAGATTTGTGACATACGTGCTGCGGCGCATGCAGCGCACGCTGTCGGTGCATTACTTGCGATTGATAACACCTTTATGACTCCGGCCCGTCAGCAGCCACTGACTCTGGGCGCAGACATCGTGATGCACAGTGTGACTAAGGGTCTCTCTGGACATGCCGATTTACTCATGGGGGCGCTTGCTACCCGCGATGCTGACCTGCACAAAAAATTCATCAACCGTCGAGTGCTGTTGGGCGCAGTGCCAAGCGCATTCGACGCATTTTTAGCGCTTCGTGGGATTCGCACTTTATCGGTGCGCATTGATCGTGGCGAAGAAAATGCCCGAATTCTGGTGGCTCGTCTGGCCGAGCACCCGGCGGTCACGAAGGTCTACTACCCCGGCCTTGCTGGCCATCCAAATGCTGACATTCATGCAGAACAATCCAGCGGCCCTGGGCTCATGATCTCGTTCTTAGTCGGAAACAGTTCTGCCGATGCCGACAAAGTGTGCGAGTCCACTCTTCTGGCGGCAAATGCCACTTCGCTTGGTGGAGTGGAAACTCTGCTTGAACGCCGTCGGCGCTGGACGCATGAAAATGTTGAAGTCCCAGAAAATCTGATTCGACTTTCGGTAGGCATCGAGAATGTTGAAGACCTGTGGGCCGACTTGAATCAGGCGCTCAATAAGCTCAAGTAGGCAAAGACGGCCGAGGGAAACTGCTAAATAGCACTTAGCCTGCCATCGACTTTTCGGCTTCTGGAGCGTAATTAAATTCTGCAACATCAGTATTTGCTGGCCGTGACTGGATTAACCGAAGAGCATTCCATGCCACAAGACCCTCAACTACTAAGGAAAACATCCCAAGTGGTTCGGTCCAGTTTCCTATGTCACCCATTGCGCCAGGCATCCCCACTGTCCTGTTGATGACAAACCCAAAAATGATTGAGATGCTCAATCCCGCTGCAGCTAGCAGGTCGAGATTAAATTTATGCAGCACGATTCGCTCCATCAGAACTACGGCTCCAAGAATGATAAAGATGTAGCTGACGCCTAGGTATGGAGTCTCTTGTAGTTTTGCGGGTAAATCCAAGAGGTGGATGATTGCGATGGCAGCTAGGCCGACTACTACTAGTACTTGCCGGATGGTGTTTGATACAGGTGCTGCTGCTGCAGATTTGCGGGTGAGTAAATTTTTCATAATTCGAGCAAAACATGCAGTGCAAGGCGTTGCAAGTTGTGACGGACGAATTTACAGTTCTCAAACAGACTGCTAACACTCCTGGCTGGAATTAAAACATTTAGTGTGCAGTCAGGGTTAACTTCTCGAAAGGCGCGTTTGCCTGAGTCTAGTTACACTGAAGGAGCGAATAGTCGCATAGGAGTTAATCAAATGCCACAAAATCGTGTAGTAGTGCTAGGCGCCGGATTCGGCGGATTAACTGCAGCTAGAGAATTAGCAAAGTATGCGGATGTAACAGTTGTAGACCGCCATAACTTTCAAACCTTTCTCCCACTTCTCTACCAGGTGTCCACAGCAGGATTAGCCGCTGATCACGTGGCATACCCCGTGCGTGGAGCGTTACGCGGATCCGAAGTTAAATTTTGCTTGGGCTCTCCCCTGGCTATCGATCACAAGAACAAGTCGATAAAGATCGATAGTGGCCAGGTTCTTGAATTCGACCACTTAATCGTGGCTCTTGGTTCGGCAACCGCAGATTTTGGCATCAAGGGAGTTGCCGAACATACCTACGGCATGAAATCAGTACACGAAGCTTTGACGATTCGAGCATCTGTAATGCGTCACTTTGAAGATTTATGCCGGATTGATGATGAAACAAAGTGCGAACTCACAGTTGTTGGTGGCGGACCAACAGGTGTTGAGATGGCAGGAGCCTTGGCGGAACTAGTTCGCGGTCCACTTAAGCGCGATGTACCGTCCGTTGCACAGCGCATGCATGTGCGCCTAATTGAGGCTGGTCCTCGCTTGTTGTCGTCCTTTGATCCGAAACTCTCTGCGCGGACTAAACAAGATCTAGAAAAACTGGGCGTAGAAGTTCTTCTTGAAACCGCAGTACAGGAAGTCACCTCGAGCGCCATCACATTAGGTACCGGCGAGCAAGTCCTTTCGAATGTGACTATTTGGGCTGCCGGCGTTAAGGGGTCTCCGGTTATTCATTCATTAAACCTGCCAATTGAACGAGAGCGCCTAGTAGTTGAACCAACACTTCAGGTTCGTGATCACCCAAATATTTGGGCAATCGGCGATGTCAGCGGAGCACTAGGTGCCGATGGTCGAGCGCTACCAATGGTTGCACCGGTAGCAATTCAGCAAGGCAAATGGGTGGCTCGCCAAATTCGAGCGTGCATGAGTAACCTAAGCGCCAAGCCATTTGTCTACAAAGACAAAGGCTCTATGGCCACTATTGGTCGACACAAAGCCGTTGTTCAGGTAAAGAAATTTAAATTAGCTGGTCCGCTGGCTTGGTTAGCCTGGCTGTGGTTGCACCTGTTCTACCTGCTCGGTGGCCGAAATAAAGTTGGCACGATTGCCGACTGGACTTGGAACTATTTAACTTTTGATCGAGCTAATCGGCACATAATTGATGAAATCTAAGTCAAGAATTTCTTGCTAGCGAAATAGGTGCGCGCCCGCACTGGTTCAATCAGCATTCGCTGTGATGCTGGGCTATCACTGCTCGGACCAGAGCATTTAGCCAGATTGGCCAAATGCTGCGCCTAGACTTGACCGCTTTCTAGTCCGTGCAGCACTTGAACTGCTCGCTGCTTAACTTCAGCGAGGTTACTTAGGCGCCTGAGCCCGCCCATCTGTTGAAACATTCGATGATTCTTCGAAAAGGTCTCGGCATGTCGATCTAGGAAATCCCAATAAAGGGTCGTGAACGGGCACGCATCATCACCCGTGCGCTGCTTGGGATCATATTTGCAGCCTTTACAGAACTGGCCCATCTTGGAAATGTAGGCACCGCCTGCCGCATATGGCTTTGTCATGAGTAGGCCACCATCGGCATGAGTGGCCATGCCGATCACATTGGGCACCATCACCCAATCGGCGGCATCGATAAATACTTCGCGCATCCAATCCAAGAATGCTTGTGGGGACACTCCAGTCACCAGCGCCAAATTACTCAACACCATCAGGCGCGGGATGTGATGAGTCCAGCCTCGCTCCTGAACATCGCTGACCACACTGCGAACGCAATTCATCTCAGTCGCATTTGGGTCCCGAAACAGTGGCAAGAGGTCTCGCCTGGCATCAAGTTGATTATTTTCTCGGTAGTCCTGGCCGAGATACCAATACATACCATTGATGTACTCGCGCCAACCGATAATTTGCCGAATGAAACCTTCACATGATGAAACCGGAATGTCACCTTGTTCAAATCGGACAATTGCTGCGGCAACGACTTCAGAGGCGAGTAGCAGCCCGTTATTTAAGTAAGGACTAAGCAAAGAATGATGGGCACTCCAGCTCTCACTTGGCATTGCATCTTCGTAAGGGCCGAATTCGCCGAAGTGATATTCAAAGAAGTTTTGCATTTGCCCCAAGGCTTCAGCGCGCGAAGTACCCCAAGTTTTCCCGTCGACATTGCCCCAAGCATTTTCTGGGAGTTCTGTCCGCACCTGTTCGTCAATGTCATCAAACTCAAAATAGAGTGGCTCACCCCAGTTATGAGCCTTGGGCGGCGGCAACCGATTTTCAGCATCAAAATTCCAGGCACCACCAACCGGTTCGGTTCCATTCATCAAGATTGATAAGCGCTTGCGTTGTGACCGATAAAAATTCTCCATAGTGAAGGTCTTTTGTCCACTGGCCCAATTAGTAAAGGTAGCCGTCGAGGTGAGAAAGAAGTCATTTTCGACAAAAGTCACGCCTAATCGTGCGAGTGACTCTTTTAGTCGGAATGAGTTTGGAGTGGCACAAAGCAGTTCACACTCTGGATATTTCTGCCGCATCTCAAGCAGGCCCTCAACAGTAGTTGCTGACTTTAAATATGTAACAGTCCAGCCGGCTTCGATTAGATTTTTCGCGAAGTGCCGCGCACTGGAAATCAGGAAAAGTAATCGTTGCTTATGCCATTGGCGGCCGCTTATCATCCGCTGACTCTCGATCAACACGATGTGATCGGTTTCTTTGCGGGCAATTTTCATGACTCCCGCATCAGCATTTAACTGATCGAAGGCGATAAATAGGATGCGCTTCATTTACTACGCCTACACCGCTCGGAACAATACTTCACTGAGTCCCAGTCACGAGCCCATTTTTTTCGCCATTCAAACAGCAGGCCACAGTTCAGACATACCTTTGGTGCGAATCCTGATTTTGTTTTTGCTACTCGCACTTAAAAACCATAGCCTCAAGTCAGTGCTCTTGCTCGATAGCGGCAATCTTGAAGTAATTCCCGTCCTTGGACTGGCTATTTGGAATAAGTGTGCGGCTGGCCCGGTAAATCGAGGGTTAACCCACTATGAACTACAGTCTCAGAAAGAAAATAGCTCTCCGCATTTGTAAAATAACCACTAACAGTTAGCTGGTTGTGTGACCACTTAGATTCCTGAAAGGAATATCCTCAACAATATGAATATTAGATTTTTGAAGAAGAGCGCAGTAGCGACCATTGCGCTCTCTGTTTTGGCCATTGGCTTAGGTGCAGTTGCACCAGCGAATGCGACCATCGTGGGCAACGTAAACCTGTCCACGCTAGCTTCACCGCATGGCGGCTGGGGCGCAGAAGCTTGGGCTAACGCCACCAATTCTAACGGACAGCTAGCAGTACTCGTGAAGTACCATCGGCAGGGTCAATGGTGGGACCAAAATAGCTACGCGGTCGAAAAGTTCAATGCGGACGGAACACAAGACACTTCTTTCGGAGACTCTGGTTGGGTAGACCTTCCATATGACACTGGACATGACCTGCAAATACTTTCGAATAATCGCATTCTAGTTGCGGGTGGTTATTACGACTGGTCACGCGCTGAAATAAGAGTGGCACGAATGGATGTGCTTAGTAACGATGGATCAGTTGACACAACCTTCGGCACCAATGGCCACGTAGATCTTGCAGGCGCAGGTGTTGGAGGCAATGTTTATCCAGATGTCCACCAGGTAACTGCACTTCCCAATGGCAAGCTTGCTGTAGCCCTGTTATATCGTGACTTTAATTTGAGTTACCAATTCGTTCAGGTTTTCCAGATTAGAAATGCAGATGGATCGCTTGACCAATCATTTGGACCAAATGGCAACGGCGAGACCGTGCTCTCGGCACCAGAAGGAAGTCGCGAACTTGAGGTTTATTCATTTTCTGTCACTAACCGCAAGTTCGTGATCAATGTCGGCTTCAAAACTGCGGCAGATGGTCAACAATGCTTCGACTGGGGCTGGGGAGAATGGGCAGAACATTACTGCTATCCAGTTCCGGCTCCTGTCGTAAGGTCAAAAATTTATTTACAACAGGACGGAAGTTTATTTATTGGCCGGCCGGCAAGCGCACCAATTGTCTGGGGTGCCAAGGGTGGCAATCATCAGGCGAGCATCGGCATGTGGGCACCGCGCAACAATGGTGGCACTGACATTCGCGGTTATGAATTCACGCTGGATAACGGCGCAAGTTGGAACCCAGTTGATTCATCAAGCACCGAGTTTCGTCAGGTCATTCCAGGCTTAACTAACGGCGTTGGTTACACAGTGCGACTACGCGCCCTGAATGCAGCAGGTGCAGGTGAAATGTCACGACCAGTCATGGTTAGGCCATTATCCACTCCTGGTGCGCCGAAACAATTGACGGCCACCGCGGGAGCTGGATCCATCAAAATTGAGTTCTCTGCACCGTCAAGCGATACTGGCTTGCCTGTTATTCGCTACGCTTACTCACTTGATGGTGGGCCATGGCGAAGTATCGGTACAAAGACATCGTTTGTAATTAAACCGCTCAAGAATGGAACAAATTACTCCGTTCGCGTGATGGCCCAGAACGCTTTGGGAATAGGCGCACCATCGGAAGCTGTTCAGGCTACGCCACAACGGTAAATCGTCCAATAATCAAGCCCCATCAGTTTTCTGGTGGGGCTTGATTGATTTTGACTACTGAGTCGAGGTCTAATACGGGGCTAGAGCTCTCGAGTCATCGACTTAAAGTCTGATCGGGCAGTCAATGCCATATGTGGCACCGTCAGGGCCCAAGTGACGACAAGCAGGTACCAAAGCAGATTTCCGGTTATAGCAGCGCTATTGATGAATGTAAGCCAAATGCTGAAGGTCAACACGATTGCCACTGCTGGCAAGCCTGCGCGCACCGAGAGCCAAAAACTGCGCCATGGTCTGCTTAGTTCGTGTTCTCGCAATGCGGGACCAAACTCCAGAGACAACCTCGCCGTATGGCGCATGGCATGCCATAAACCGAAATACAAGGCAAAAGCCACTAGCGGCGGTGCTAACAGCGCGAGCGCGAGCAGTGCAATCAAATCAATTGCTGGACGATAAATCTTTCGAAACAGCAACAGGGCAACTGCTCCTAGGTTAAGTGCGACACAAGCAATTAGTAGTTGGTTAGTAATTGGGCCGGCCCAGCCGAGCAACTTAGGATTCACTGCCTGTAATGCCTGCGCGGTGTTTTGATTGACTAGCGGAATTAGCACTGGCGTGAAGCCTGCAGCAAGTGCGTAAAAGATTCGAGGGAACTTTACGCTGCCAGATCGCGAATAGATTTCCATGAAGAATGATGCGTCTCCGACACCAAAGTGCAGCGCACTGAGAACTACGATCAGCTGAAAACCTAGCAGTGGAAATTGCAAGATGAAACAAATAGCCAGACCAGTAGCAAGCAGATACTTGGCTAGAAATACTGCCATCCTGAGGCTCAATAGTTCTGGTATCGCAATCAGATGATCGACTGCGCCGTGAGGAATTCCGATGACCAGCGCCACTAGCGCTATCGCAATTTGCCAGTGCACCTCGTTTGTTAGCAACTGCACTAAACCAATGGTTACGCCAAGACCAACTAGCACTGCGCCGAGCGATATCGTGCGGACTCTAGTCAATAGGCCGTATTGAGATTCCCGCATGGCATGATTCTAACGAAACTGAGCGTGCGCAGAGTTCTTTAAAAGCAGTCCAAAAGCTGGGCTGCTCCCTAAAATCAAACTAGGACAACTTTCGCAAACTGCAGCTAGGACTATGCATGTCAGAAAAAATTCTGGTAATCGGCGCAACCGACATCGGTAGACGTGCCTGCGCAGCGCTACAAGACCGCAATGTGGAAGTGCTTCACTTGGCTAGTCCGCAAGACTCTGAACTACATGAACTGCTTAACGAGAACATAACTGGCGTGGCAATTATGTTACATAACGACATAGAAGCTCTGCGCTACTCCCTCACTATCGAGCATATTCGTCCCGGCATTCGACTCTTCGTCGCAATCTTTGATCGCAGCGTGCGACACGAGATGGAGCGCACGATTCCTAATTGCTCGATTGCGTCACCGGCTTACATTGCCGGCTCATCAATTATTGCTTCTGCGGTGCTGTCTGACGACGCGATCAAACGCACGGGACCGGCAGCGAATTTGAGTTGGGAAACTCTTAGCGTAAATGGCGACCAAGTGCGCGCGACACCGTTCAACATTGCGGCAAAATTGAAAATACAACGGTTATCAGCTCTCGTTAGCGGGCAACTGAGGTCGTATGATTTAGCTTCTAAGGCAATGCTTACTGGCTTATTTGCGCTTCTAGCTATGCTCATAACAGACGCAGCCATTCTGCAACGTCATACGTCGGTATTTCAGGCTTTTTATTCATCCGCCGCGATTATTGCTGGCGTGACCGCGCCAGAAATGCCCAGTGAAAGTTGGCAATTCGTGCAATCTGGGACGTTCATGTTGCTAACCATAATTTTTGTTGCAATGTTTGGCGCTGGTGTAGTCAACCACATCCTCAATGGCCGACGCGTTGGCATAGTCGGACGCCGAGTAATTGCACGCAAGAACCATGTGGTTGTCGTTGGCCTGGGCCAAGTGGGTATTCGCTTGTGCAAGGAATTGACCTTGATGCAGATCCCTGTGGTGGCCATTGAACAAGATGAAAAAGCTCGAGGAGTTTTACTTGCTCGTGACCTAAATGTTCCAGTAATTATTGGCAATGCCAGCGATGTGCGAACATTGCATCGCGCTAGTGTCGGCAAATCGCGCGCACTGCTTGCGATGGCGTCCCATGAAGAGGACAACATCGCAGTGGCGGTGGCCGCTCGAACAAAATATCCTTCGACTTTGATCATCATGCGCGCTGGAACGAATGATGCGATCGAAGAGACGCGGTCACTATTTTCTATCGCCCAAGTGTCAGATGTTAACGGGCTAACCGCTGCCTATGTGGCTCAATCTTTACTGGCAAGTGAGCCCAGGGTCATTGTGCCAAAAGGTAATCGGTTAGCACTAATCAGTGGCGACTACACGATTACCGAGTACCGGACGCCAGGGCGTTGCTCCTGTAGCGCGTGACTTGGGTCGCCGCATTAGGGCTTAACTAAACCTTCGGTAATCAGGTATTCAGCCGACTCAATAATGGACTCCTTCGCTGATCTAAACCTGAGTCCAAAGTCCGTTTCGGCCTTGGCATTTGAGGTGAGCATGGGCTTACCAAGCATGGGAATTGTTGACTGAACCGTCTTGTCGAATACACCGACCAATTTGATGAGCAAATTTGGCGCTACTCGAGTGACAAATTTTCGGTTTGGAATCGCCTGTTGCAGTGCGGTGTTGACCTCAAGAAATGACAAGGAATCTGAAGTTGCTAAATAGCGCTGTCCAATAGTCTTTTCATTTTCTAGAGCGGCTACATGTAAGCGTGCGACATCCTTAACATCCACGAAGGCGAAGGTAAGTTGCGGCAATACTGGGTCTTTACGATTTAGTAGCCGTTCAACGATCGAAATTGACGAGCCAAAGTGCTTATCTAACGGCGCGCCGACGACGACCCCAGGGTTGATTGTGGTTAGTTCGAGGTTGCAGGACTCTGCTATCTCCCAAGCAGCTTGTTCAGCCAGGGTTTTCGACTTCGCATACGAATTTACGCTTGGATTCTGCACATCGGTCCACAGCGTTTCATCAAGCACAGTACCGGTGGGTTGACCGCCGTAAATCGACACGATTGAAGAGGTCAAAACAACGCGCTTCACGCCGGCAGCATGCGCGGCCTTCAATGCACGGCGGGTGCCATCCACAGCCGGACGAATCAGATCCTCCTCTGACTTTGGCTGGACCAGCGGAAATGGTGATGCGGTATGCAGTAAGGCATCAACACCAGCCAAAGCTGCGCTCCAACCAGAATCACTAAGTAGATCGAGCTCGACAAAAGTAAGGCGGGCCTCTAGGTCCGAGGCGTCTTTCAGATGTGGAGTAACTGCATTTACTATTTCTGCTGAACGGCCAAGTGAGCGAACAGATGCTCGTACCTGGTATCCCGAATTGAGCAAGTCAACAGCAATGTGCTTTGCAATGTATCCCGATGCGCCAGTCAAAAGAACTAAAGTCATGCCTCCAATATGTCATGAAATCAACGCACGTGCCGAGGCCGTTTTTGCGGTGCACTGCGGGCAACGCAGGTAAAATGCACTAATCGAATTCGACATAGAGTTCTGCACGAAACTCACAAAGAAAGCACAGTATGGCAAGAGTAAGCCTGAGAAAATACACTACTAGCGACTATCAGCTGGCCTTTCAAATCCGTGGGCTCACTGAGCCAGAGCAGCAAGAGAAGTTCATAAAACGCATGGAATGTTCAGGACAGTGGGATGATCACTATCTACATTACGCGGTTGAACACAATGGAACCTTAGTTGGTGACTTGCAACTGCGTCGATGTGAACGCTCGATGCCACCGGGTTCAATCGAGATTGGTTTGGATATTGATCCGCAGCTGCGTGGGCAGGGATTAGGAACGGCAACGCTTCAGGCAGCATCTGAGTTAATGTTCGCCCAAGACGTGCACCGCATTTCGGGTTCAACTCCTGAAAGCAACCTCGCTATGCAGCGAGCATTCACGAAGGCGCAGTGGCGCTTCGAAGGTGTTATTCGTGCACTCTTTCTTGAAGACGCTAGACCAATTGATTACCTCAGTTATTCCGTTACAAAATTTGACTAATCAGAAAGTCTTGATCGAAGGATTTGATTCAAGTCCTCTAACACAGCAGCCCCGAGGCCACGAGCATTCTGTAAATGACCGAGGAAGTCGGCTCACATGGGAGCGAACCGACAACCAGGCCCCGTCCACGAAGTAGGATTATCACCGAGAACAAAACCCTTATTTGTGCGAATAGGAAACTCATGTTTAGTAACTCAAAAATGATTGAAGCGCGCCTCAATAGGTTCGTCGCTGAATCCCTACTGCCAGCGCTATATCGGCAAAGTGCTCCCTTGCAGGTGACCTCGTGGGAGGCGCCCGATGAGCCAGTTCCATTTAGCGAAGCAGTAGCTAACCAGTTCTCGGAGTTCAAGACCGGCCAAACTTGGGGTCTGCCCTGGGGCACTACCTGGTTTCACATCACAGGGGAAGTTCCGGCAGATTGGGATACCACTGGTAATGGCGTTGAAATACTCATCGACCTAGGCTTCGAAGGCGCTGGCTCCAGTGTTCCTGTGCAATACCCACAATGGGAGCGCGACTTAGGCAATCATCAGCCGGGCTTTCAGGCTGAAGGTTTGGTTTATGACCCTGCTGGAAAAATTATTAAGGCAATCGAACCATTCAATCGCTGGATATCAATCGATGGCAAGCCTGGCACAAAAATTGATCTCTACGTAGAAGCTGCTTCGAATGCAAACGTTGCCGGAGCCTGGACCTTCAAGCCAACTCCACTCGGTGATAAGAAAACTGCGCCTCAGGTACATCTCTACCGCGTAACCCAGATGGACATCGCCGAACTAGACCTAGCTGTATGGAATCTGAATCAAGACATAATTACCCTTCGTGGGCTGATGAAGCAATTAAATGACGACTCCGGGCGCAAACATGAAATATTGCTGGCCCTTGAATCAGTTATCGACCTTTGTGACCCGGATGATGTTGCCTCGGGGGCAATTGCTGCGCGCAAAATTCTGGAGCCGCTATTAGCCAAACCTGCGCACGCCAGTGCTCATGAGATAGTCGCTGTTGGGCATGCACATATTGACTCGGCTTGGCTATGGCCTGTGCGGGAGACAATTCGCAAATGTGCCCGCACCTTCTCTAATGTGTTGGACTTGATGGACCGAGATCCCGACTTCACTTTTGCTTGCTCCTCAGCTCAGCAATTTGCTTGGATGAAAGAGTTCTATCCCCAGGTGTTTGCGGGGATTAAGCAAAGGGCTGCCGAAGGAAGATTCATTCCTGTTGGCGGTATGTGGGTTGAGTCTGATAGCAACATGCCAGGCTCGGAGGCGCTAGCTCGACAGTTCATATATGGTCAAGGATTCTTCAATGAGGAATTCGGCATTGTCTGCAATGAAGTTTGGCTGCCCGATACATTCGGGTACACCGGAGCATTGCCGCAGATCGGGGTGGCTGCCGGTGCGCGATATTTCTTCACTCAAAAAATGTCCTGGAATGATACTGATCGGATGCCGCATCACACATTCAACTGGGAAGGCATCGACGGAACGCAGATTTTCACGCACTTCACTCCAGTCGACTCGTATAACTCAGATCTTGGGCAATCTGATTTAGCCAAGACTGACCGGCAATATTCGGAAAAAGGCGCATCAAATATCTCCATGATTCCTTTCGGCTGGGGTGACGGTGGCGGTGGACCAACGCGGGAAATGCTGGCCGCAGCCCATCGGGCAAGCGATCTTGAAGGTTCGCCAAAAGTTACCCTTGGGACGCCCCAGGCATTCTTTGCACAGGCAGAACGAGATTACGCTAATCCCCCAGTGTGGTTTGGCGAAATGTATCTGCAGTACCACCGTGGAGTGCTGACTTCGCAGCGCAAAACAAAAGAAGGCAACAGAAAAAATGAGCATCTGCTACGCGAGGCTGAGCTTTGGGCGGCAACTGCACAAATTAGGACAGGCAAGACCTATCCAAAGGCAGAATTAGCCGCGGCTTGGCATACGGTACTTCTCCTACAGTTCCACGACATTCTGCCAGGTTCGTCTATCGCCTGGGTGCACCAAGAAGCAGAGCGCAAACATGATGAAGTCGCTCAAATTTTAGAGAAAATTGTTGAAGACTCCTTGGCAGCGCTCTCAGGGCCTGGCTCAACTGTGTACCACTTCAACGCCACCCCATTTTCCATGAGCGGTGTCGCTGCGCTTTCTGGGTCGGTCAAGGTATCCGCTAATGACAGCACCAAAGTTGGTGAAATCAGTCAGGGCTATCTACTTGAAAATGAAAAGCTCGCAGTGACCGTAAGCCATGAAGGTTTAATCATCAGCATCTACGACAAAGTCGCAGGCCGAGAAGTCATTCCAGCCGGGGCTAGTGCAAATCTCATCCAGATTTATCGTGACTTGCCGACCAATTGGGATGCGTGGGAAATTGAAGACCATTACACGCACAATATGACGCAACTGCGCGAGGTCGACAGTATTGAACAAGTGACCGACTCAACTTCTGGAGTCGGTGTGCGAATCTCTCGAAGTTTTGGCAACTCAAAAATAGTTCAAGATGTCATGCTACTCAACGGTGAAAATGTCGTTGAAATCGAGTCAAAAGTTGATTGGCACGAGACTCACAAGCTCATGAAACTTGCATTTGCTATCGATGTTCAGTCCGACTCTGCCACTTCGGAAATTCAGTTCGGTCACATAAAGCGCCCAATCCACACCAATACTTCTTGGGATGTTGCCAGGTTTGAAACCTGTGCTCAGCGATGGCTGCAGGTAGCGGAACCAAATTATGGTGTCACCATTGCCAACAATTCCACTTATGGCCACGACGTCACGCGTGCGCAACATAAGGCGGGCGGTTCCTACACGCAGGTCAGAGAATCCATCCTTCGGGCGCCAATTTACCCCGATCCCAACGCCGATCAAGGCGAACACACGCTGCGCACATCTATAAAGGTGGGAACTTCAATCGTTGAATCGATCGCAGAGGGATTCCGAATGAACCTTCCACTTCGCAGTCATACCGGATCTGATCCAGTAGAACCATTAATCGTTGTTTCTGATGACGGTGTCATTGTTGAAGCGGTTAAACTCGCCGAAGACAACTCTGGTGACTTAATAGTGCGGCTTTACGAAGGTGTTGGCAATCGAACCCACACAAAAATTTTGGCGAATTTTGACTATCGCAAGGTCGCGGCAGTAAACCTGCTTGAGCGAGAAATGGACGTCCAGAATCACCTAGAGGTAACTGATTCGGGTGAAATCAACTTGGAATTGCGTCCGTTCAAAATCGCTACGCTGCGATTTTTCAATGTGGTGAACCACTAAACCGCCAAACGACAAAGCGGTTTAGTGGTTCGGTCGCGACAGGTTAGTCCCCTGCACCAATCACTATGAATACAACTGAGCTAGCAGATCCACCTGCAGTCGTAACGATAAATGGATTTGAGGTTGCCCCGCTTGGCACCCTAACCGAAAGGGTTCCGGTACCGAGCACAGTGAAGGTCACCGAAAGGCCCGACATTGTGACTGATGTTGCAGCGCCAAGATTTGTCCCGGTGATTTGCAACTGATCACCTTCCGACCCAGTTTTGACACTGAGCGCGGAAATCTTGGGCAGATTTGAACCAGCAGAAATAGTGAGCTTGGATTTCGTAGCCTGTCCCGAGTTAGTTATGACTGTCAGATTTCCAGACACCGCACCAACCGGGATGGCGACAACTATTGAAGTCGGCGAGATTGCGCGGAACGCAAGTGTCAGATTACCTAGTTTCACACTCTTTACCCCCACAAAGTACTTACCAGTGATAACCACCGAACTGCCGACTTTGGCCGTGGTCGGGGAAATTGCGGTGATTAGGGGGGCTGGGATATCAACCACATAGTCACTAGCGCTGGCAGATGTCCCGGCGATATTCTGTACCGATATAACTCCAGTCGTTGCATTGGCTGCTGACACTGCTGTAATGGTTGAGTCGTTAACCACCCGAATCGAGCTCGCTGCAATCCCGTTGAAGAATACCTTTGAGACACCGGTGAATCCCGACCCAGTCAAAGTGACCGTGGCACCAGCAAGTCCATGGCTCGGAGCGAAAGATGTTACCTGAGCTGGCTTTATCAGGGCAATCTTCGTTGCCGATACCGCCTGTCCTACTGGGGTGGTTACACCTACTGCCCCACTGCTCGATGAAGCACCCACCGTGAAGTTCAATTGGGACGTAGTACCGGCAGTGAAATCAACGGATGCTCCATTCAAGGTGACCGCGCTGACGCAGTACAAAGCCGTCCCCTTCACGGTAATTAACGAGCCAGCTTTCGCTGTTGCCGGTGTAACGCTGGTCACCTTTGGCTTGGCGAACAGTCGGGTAAATTTCGCACCGGTTGCCGAGCCGCCGTTGGTTTGCACAACGATCGGGCCAGACGTGGCGGCGCAGGGCACAACCGCAGTGATTGACGTTGGAGAGATCGAACCGATTTGCGCTGGTACGCCATTAAACGAAACTGTCGCCTCTGACGAGAAGTTTGCGCCGTTAATCGTCACAACTGCACCTGCATCCGCAGTTTTCGGAGCGAAGGCGGTAACAGTTGGTGAGAGCTGCGGCGCCGTAGTGAAAGCAACCGACACATTAACGTCTGAATTCATTGTGACGCTGCAAGTAGCCGAAACTCCACAAGCTGGAATTGACCAGCCAGCGATATGGCTACCCGAATCTGGAGTCGCAGTTAAGGTCACACGTGTCCCACTTGCAAATGGTGCGCTGCACAAATCGCCGCAACCAATGCCATTGCCGTCCGCGAGTAGTCCTGTGCCATCGCCAGTCATGCTCACATTGAGCGTCGGCGTCTGTACTCCAGCGAGAACCAGATTAGCGGCCACCATCTGCGCTCCCTCGTAGGCACCGAGATCAGAATTTGGTTGAGCCAACTGCGCCCCCGTACAGGAGAGTTTGTATGGATTTTCGTCACAAAGTGGCAACGCCTCGTGGATTCCGCCGTCAGTGTCATCGTAGGTGCCGGTGTATTTAAAGAATTCATACCGGCGAGTAACGGATTCTGATCCTGCGCCAACTGGGGCTTCGCTAACTACCTCATTATTTGGCTGAACCGCTAGTGGTGCGCCGGTATCGTCACAAGTGGGCCGAGCTTGAATAAATTTCCATTCGGTCTCTACTTGGGCAGGATCTGCAGGGACATTCGGGTTGTCAGTGAGCAATGCGCCAAGTTGAGCTGGCGCCACCGACTCAGTCTTATAAACCTTCATCCATTCTGCTGGACCCCAAAGTGCACAGTCGGGCTTAGCAGGTAGAGCCGCCACAGGTACTGGAGCAGGAGCAGGGAGTGCAGCCGCCACATTACCTGCATTAATTGTCCAGACCGGGGCCGGAATTGAAACAGGGCTGTCTGCCGTAACCAACTGCCCAGTGTTAGTACCGTCGTCTACTAGCCAGTGATACACGACATTTGTTGGATTCGTCATAGTACCGAGGCCAAAATGCTCACACCCACTCGAGTCATATAGTTGCTGTGTGGCGCCTGCTGGCCCGCCCAAGTAACACTCGTGGCCGTTTGTCGCTGTTGGGTTGGTTGGAGCTACAGTCGTGCCATTTGCATACCCATTTGCTGGATCAAATTGTGAAATCCAACGCACCTTTACCCCGGTCACGCCGTTTGAACTGAAGTCAGTCACACTTGGTGTGCCATAGCGGTTGTAGGGAGCGCCAAAAAAATATTGGACATCAGCGGATGAAACGCCATCGAGTTCAATTTCAAAACCGTGTGCCACTTTTCCCGTGTCATTGAAGGTGTCAAAATTGCTTAGTGCACCGTTTATGTTGGCAGCCACCGCTTGAGCCGGGGCAATTTGGAAGCCCGCGAGTAATACCGTTGCAATCGTGACGTGCTTTAAAAACTGTTTCATCTTGTTCCTTCATCCGCTGTTATACGAATTTTATTGACGCACATCGGCCCAAATCTGGGTCTTGACCGCGAATTAGCTGAAACTTGGCGAAAATTTTGATTTCAAGATGTCAGGTGTTGGCGGCTAAGCGTCTAGCAACTGCTCAGAAATCGCGAGCCAATTTTCTTCGAGCTCGCTCTGTTCGTTATTTAGCTCGGTCAATTTTGCTGCCAGTTCAGCCGTTGCCGCATAATCAGTGGCGACCATTTCCATTTTACCAAGAACATCTTTCTTAGCGGTATCGATTTTGGCGATAGCCCGCTCGACCTTGCTTAACTCTTTTTGTAATTCTCGAACACCAGTACTGCTAAGTTTTTCCTTGGTTGGAGACTGGTTAAGCATCGAGGAATCGCGATCTTGCATTGCGCGAAGTTCCAAAAATTCGGTTAACCCTCGAGGCAAATCCCTTAATCCCCCATCGCCAAGTACCGCAACAAAAGTGTCACAAACACGCTCCAAGAAATATCTATCATGCGAAACCACTAATAGAGTGCCCGAAAAACTATCGAGTAGATCTTCAAGGCTGGCTAAGGTCTCCACATCGAAGTCATTTGTGGGCTCATCGAGAATCAAGACATTGGGACCACCCATGAGTAAGCGCGTTAGTTGGAGTCGGCGTCGCTCACCACCAGATAAATCACCAACCGGCGTCCACTGTGCCTCATTTGTGAAGCCCAGTCGTTCGCATAGTGACGAGGCACTGAGTTCTTTGCCTTTGCCAATCTCGACTCGAGTCGCAATCTGTTCTACTGCTTCAAGAACTCGCCACTTAGGATTTAGTTCCTCTAGGTGCTGCGACAAGAAAGCGGGCTTTACAGTAACTCCAGTAACCAACTTGCCTTGGGCGAGCTCAAGCTGTCCGGTGAGAACTTTTAGCAATGTTGTTTTGCCTGCTCCATTTACGCCAGCAATACCGATGCGGTCGCCCGGGCCAATATTCCAATCTAGATGCGCAAATAGGTCACGCTCGCCCACGTTTACTCGGGCGTTATGCAATTCATATACGGTTCGCCCCAAACGAGCATTAGCAAAAGCCAACAACTCCACATTGTTGCGCGGTGGTGGCTCATTTGAAATAAGTTCGTTCGCTGCATCGATTCGAAACTTTGGTTTCGCAGTGCGAGCCGGCGCTCCGCGACGCAACCAAGCCAGCTCCTTCTTGATCAGATTGTTGCGTTTTTGATCTTCAACCGAGGCTTGACGCATGCGTTCCGCTTTTGCCAGAACAAAAGCCGAATAACCGCCGTCATATTCTTCAACTTTTCCATCTACAACTTCCCAGGTGCGATCGCTGACTTCATCCAAGAACCAGCGATCATGAGTGACCACAGCCAGAGCCAAGTTGCGGCGAGACTTTAGGTGGTCAGCCAGCCATGCCACTGCCTCAACATCTAAATGGTTAGTTGGCTCATCAAGCAGCAGAACATCGAGTTCGCTGATCAACAAACTAGCCAGTGCAACTCGGCGACGCTCACCACCGGATAGCGGACCCATAGTGCGAGTTAAGATTTGTTCGCCAAAGCCGCCAAAAAGTCCAGTCAACACATCCCTAACTAGCGCGCTAGTGGCCCACTCGTGGTCGGACTGATCTCCTAGAACGACTTCACGCACGGTAGCGTTTGGGTCAGCCTGATCAACCTGATTCAATGTGCCGACCAAGATGTTGTTGGCTCGTGATACTCGGCCACTGTTTGGCGTTTCATCGCCAACCATAACCTTGAGCAGCGATGACTTACCGCCGCCATTTCGACCGACAATGCCGATTCGAGAGAACTCGGCCAAACCCAGCGAAACTTGGTCTAAAACGGCGCCTTTGCCAAAGTTCAGGGAGACGTTTTCAATGTTAATTAAATTGCGGGGTGCCACGGCTAATGCCTTTCGTTACACCCTATTCTGCCTGAAAATCGAGAATCTCTTGAATTGAGTAATAGTTGAGAATCTTAGCTGAGACAATTGCTCGTCTAGGGATAAGTTAGCCGTGCCGCGAGCGTCTCCGGCCGTTGCTGCCAGCAATTTAAGCCAAGTTTGTTGCCAGTGAGTACTGATCCTCTTGAGTTGCAGCATCTACAGTTTTTCGCACCCCGAATTTATACGAAACGCGCAGGGCAACCAATAGCCAAAGAATCTGGCTTGAAATAAGTGTGCGCTCAAGCAGGCCCATCAAGTCGCTGTTAGTCCACCAGGCAGCTAAGAAAATCAGGCCAACGACAGCAAGACAAATGGTGCTGGTCCAGGCGCCCCGATGGGTTAGTACCCACGGCATCTCATGCCTTCTACTGACAGAGAAAACTGGCCATAGGCATAGCGAAACAAGCACTACTGCCGCCATGAATGTATGCCAATTGGAGTCATCAAGTATGTGCGGAACAGGAAATGCTGCAACACCCAGTGCGCCGATGCCACCGATAGCTAAAACCCATCGACCTGGTTTTGCGGCCTGCTTAAACCCATGAGCAGCGATGAGCTGGCAAACACCGACGGCGACTATTACTGCCGTCATTAACCACCGTGTGGGCGCATCTCGGGCGGCAAGCGAACTCATAGTCTGTTTCATTGGACTAAAACTAGGCCAGGTCACCTGGGCGGCCAGTAAACCAAAAACCAGAACAAGGCCGGCGGTAACTGCCGCATAGATCGCATGGGGTCGAGTTATGGGCATAGCACGAGTCTAAGGCGTAGCCCGAGAACTCGCTCCGGCCATTAAATTTGCCCAGATTTTGATTGCAGTCAGCGCCGAATAGACTATAAAAAGTGATTTTTGTTAATCATCAAACGATCTGCCCCAACTTAAAAATGCGGAGAACAAGAAATCGTGAATGCAGCGACTGAGAATAACTGGCTGAAGTCCCCTGGACCACACAAACTTGATCGGCGCCAGTGGGTCAGTGTTTTATTGGTCATCACAATTCTGAGCGCACTCTGGGCTGCGGCAGTTGCCAGCTACTCTGACCAACCCAAAGGAGTTCAGCCCGCAGTCATTCGAGCCAGCGAAGGTCTGCAAGTTGTGCTCAGTGCAAACAATTTCAACACCAGCACAGAAGAGCTGGGTCTCCAGATCAAATTGAGAGGTTTCGGCACAATTGTCGATGACAAAGGCACCTTGCAAGAAAGCATTGCGCTACGAATCATCGATGATCAGAACTCCCAAGTAATCCGTCTTGCAAAAGGTGATCCATTGAGCGCTAAGTCGCTAAGCACCCAATTAGACGGTGATTTATCCGCCTACCCATTTGATAGTTACAGCGGTCAGTTCTTCATTGACGCGGAGAAAGTGTCCGGCACTGGCGTGCATCAACCACTTGAAATCTCAGTTGGAACAAAGCGTGCTGACACTGGTTGGTTTACCCCAGTATCAACAAATAGCCTCGGGGCAAGTGAAGTCCAGGTAAACATTTCAGCCATGAAGCGCGAGCGCTTCCACATTATGTTTGCTGTGATGATGACCCTGTTACTGCTACTGCTGGCCAGCATTTCAATCGTGGTTGGCTTCTTGTGCATCACAAACCGGCGCGCGAGCGAACCAAGTTTGATTAGTTGGCTGGGCGGCATCATGATTGCCATGACGCTGACCCGCAGAATGATGCCTGGTGATCCCCCACTTGGCTGTGCGCTAGATGTTTACCTGTTCTCTTGGGCGCTGATATTTGGCATCAGCGCAATCGCCCTGGCGATGGTTGCGTGGGTTCGGCAAAGTCGAGCAAAACTGCAAGGTAGCTAACTGCTCCAGGAAAGTTCAAGGTGCGCAATTAACCACTGGCGTTTGGGCGCTAAATCCGGGAATAAAACCCATACCTAAACCGGCGTCGAAATTGGCCGGCGTTCCCATTGGATTGCCATGGATAGACCAAGACTTAGCGCTAGCGATGTTAACTGTCGAGCTCAACAGGGTATTTATTGACGGCGCACTGGTCATGTAGGTGATTTGACTACTCATAACCACAACATATTCAGAATCCATTCGTGTGTGCATCGCCGGATCCCAATACATGGAAATCGCGCTACTGGTTCCCAAGATACTGGAATACCAACCGTCCTTACTATCAAGTGACAACAGGGCTGGCTCACAAGGAGCGGGTGGTTCCATCATTTGGCTCGCTCGAACAGCCTGATTCAAGTTCACAAACTGCCCAGATAGGCGCTGATCTGAGTTGAGTTGGTTAAAATTCCAGCGAATCCACTCCGAGGCATCAATGCCATCAGCAGGAATCAAATTGTTAACCGTTCCAATGAATTGAGTATTGAAAAATGGCTTGAGCATAGTGGTGGTCGGCACGAATAGAACTGGTGTCAACTTGGTGACGTGTCCATGCTTAATGGTCGCTTGAAAAATATATTGAACTGCCTCTTTTTTGCCAACTAAAACGCTGGGCACTAACTTGCCAGAAAGTGAAGTGGACTTATTCTTGCGATCCATTAGTGCGGCCATTGCGCTGGACCCAGACTGCCCCGTGACGATCACGCCAAACTTCACATTTGCATTATCACTGGGAAGTCGAATCGCTGATTTAGTTGTATAAAACTTTGCGCAAGTGGGCACCGACACATAGCCGATTTTTACCGATGCACCCATGGCTAAACACGGTTTACTAGCTGCTGTAGCAGAAATAGATGCACCAAAACTCACGGACATAGCCAGCGCTACAAAGAGAATTAGCTTGCGATTTATGCGGGTCATAGAAGTCTACGGTACAGGACAAACGATGTTATCTACGAGCATTTTTCCGGTTGCATTGGTCAGCGCAACTTTGACTAGTACGTCACTACTACCAAATTTCTCAGTAACGGTAGCCTGACCCTGGCTGGTCGCTGAATTGTAATTAGCGGTGGTAACTAGATAGCTAATCGGAAATGCTTGAGCACAAACTATGGGGTCGGCTCCGGCTGCCGCTACCCCGCCGGCGAGCAGATTATCTGTTAACGACGAGGTGGCCTGTGAGTTATGACCCTGGCAATAATCGCCAACTTGCCCCTGCGCGGCTGTGGGTGGATTTGTCATGCAATTTAAATACTCATCAAAGAAGGCTTTGGCAACATGACTTACTTTAGGTAGCCAATTTTCACTAGGAGTAGCTGTCGCACTCACGCTCGGTGAGTCTGATGGACCGGCTGTGGAATTTGCACAACTAGCCAGGACTAGAACCGAGAAAATCAGAACCGTGACTCGCAACTGCTTCATGAGTTCACCCTAACTCGTGCAACTGTATTCTCGGGGGTTTCTGGCAAACTAAAGCTAATTACTTGATTAAGGTAACTTTTCCGTAGCCGTTGTATTTTGAGTAATGCACCCAGTCGACTTTCATTTGTGCACTGCTTAGTGAACCGCTTACGCCGCCAGCAAAATCGCCGCCCATTGCTAGGTTCAAAATCGCATAGTAAGCATGATTAAATGGCCAGTCCGCTGAGCTAATTGCTGCCCACTGCGTGCTGGTGATTGTTGAGACAACCTGCCCGTCAAAAGTCCATTGCAACTGATTTGGCTGCCACAAGATTCCGTAAGTGTGGTAATCATTAGAAAGTGTGACTCCAGTGTCGTGCACATTAGAGGTCGGCAAATTCGCTTCTGCGCCACCGCCAGCCGGACCATGTCCGGTCTGCCATAGCAAACTGGATTGACTTCCTTTTGCTTCGAGGATATCAATCTCGCCAGACCAAGGCCACGGGACAGCTGGATACTGGGCGCCCAGCATCCAAAATGCTGGCCAGGTTCCTGCGCCGGCTGGGACCTTGATTCTTGCCTCCAGTTTTCCATAAAGAAAACTCGCGTGACTGGCCGTCGTGATTTTGCCACTTACCCACTGGCTCATCACGCCACTATTGGCCGCGTTCAACGGCTTTGATCGCGTGGCAGTAATCACCAAGGACCCATTGCCATCTAGGCGGTTGGCGTAATCTTCGTAGGACTCAAGTTCATTGTTGCCCCAGCCATAAAGTGGCCAACCTGTGCCATATGACGGCGACCATTTTGTACTGGCCGGTGGCCCGGAATTTGCGTTGAATTCATCGGCCCACAAATATGAGGTCTGAGTTAATACATTTTTGCCTGCAACAGTTTCACATTGGTAGTTTTTGGCAGCAATTGAGTAAATTTCACCAACTGAAGTGCATCGCGCACCGGAATTCCAGACAGTTTTCGAGCCTGCCTGGACGCAGGTGAATTTGACTCCGGCACTCACCTGCGCGCTTCGCAGCGGAGCACAAGTAGATCCGGTGCGAATTGCCGCGTTCGAAGGTGTGCAAATACATAGGCCAAGAATCAAGAAAATTGAAAGCAGGGCAATCCGAA